>JGI26261J51718_1000335_pt1 | contig 23627 bp, 22 predicted proteins | sample SaaInlV_135m_DNA_3_FD_51718 | JGI IMG/M metagenome (IMG submission 51718)
GCGCCTGCTAGGAGTCGAACCCAGAACCTCCTGATCCGAAGTCAGGCGCTCTATCCAGTTGAGCTACAAGCGCATATAGTATTAATATTACATTTTATGAAAAAAAACATTAATTTTATTGTAGAAGAAAGTGAAAACAATCTGAGAGTTGACGTTTTAATCAACAAACGAGAGGAATTAATTAGCAGAACTAGAATTAAAAACTTAATCCTAAAAGAAAAACTAAAATTAAACGATGAGATTATAAAAAGTCCTTCAAAAAAAGTTTTAACAGGTGATGAGTTAAGTCTTAATATCCCAGAGCCTGAAGAGGCTTCCTTAAAACCTTATAATTTTAAACTAGAAATAATTCATGAAGATGAAGATTTGTTGATAATCAATAAGCCAGCTGGGATAATTATGCATCCTGGTGCTGGAAATTACGATAAAACAATTGTGAATGCACTAATGCATTATGATAAAGATTCACTCTCAACTATTGGCGATGAACTTAGACCNGGCATAGTTCATAGAATAGATAAAAANACATCTGGATTAGTTGTTATTGCAAAAAATAATGAAACTCATGAACACTTGTCAAAACAATTCAGTGATCATACTATTACAAGAGTTTATCAACTTTTAATTTGGGGTAAATTAAGACCTTCTTCTGGAANAATTGAAACTTATATTACTCGTAGTTCAAAAAATAGACAATTAATGGAAGTTAGCCAATCCAAAGGTAAGCAAGCTATAACAAATTATAAAACTATAGAAACATTCGAAAATGATAAAACACCAACATTAAGTTTAGTAGAATGCAAATTAGAAACTGGTAGAACTCATCAAATACGTGTTCACATGACTCATATGGGAAACAGTATAGTTGGAGATGATAAGTATAAAAAAAAATATAAGAAATTAAAAAATATTGACATGGGATTGGAAAGTTTAATCTCCAAACTAAATAGACAATTTTTGCATGCTAAAACTTTAGGGTTTATTCATCCTAAAACTGATGAAGAAATGGTTTTTTCCTCAATTTTGCCACAAGAATTAAATAATTTATTAAAAACGCTTAGAAATACTAACGAATAAATCATTGAAAATTTAGTATAGTTAATTAAATAAATACAGCCATGAGTAGAACATTTAATAATAACCTGCCAGCTCTTTCTAATGAAGGAGGTNTGTCCGCATATTTAGAGCAGATTAAAAAATTCCCAATGCTTGCAGCTGAAGAAGAATACATGCTGGCTAAAAATTGGAAAACTACAGGAAATGTTAAAGCTGCAGAAAAATTAGTTACAAGCCACTTGAGATTAGTTGCTAAAATTGCAATGGGATATAAAGGATATGGTCTTCCTGTAAATGAAATGATCTCTGAAGGTAATGTGGGTCTTATGCAAGCAGTTAAAAAATTCGAACCNGAAAAAGGTTTTAGACTAGCTACTTACGCTATGTGGTGGATCAAAGCATCCATTCAAGAATATATATTAAGATCATGGAGNTTAGTTAAAATTGGAACAACTACTGCACAAAAAAAATTATTTTTTAATCTAAAAAAAATTAAAAATCAAATTGCCCCTCAAGCAGAAGGTGATTTAAGAGATGAACACGTAAGTGAAATATCTAATAAACTTGATGTGAGTAAAGAAGAAGTAATTTCAATGAATAGAAGGCTTTCTGGTAAAGAATTTTCTTTAAATGCACAAGTTGGTGAAGATGGGGATGAGTGGCAAGATTGGTTAGTTGATAAAGAATTGGATCATGATCTTAAATTTGCACACCAAGAAGAAATGGAACAAAGAAAAGATTTATTAAAAAATTCAATTAAAGTTTTAAATGATAGAGAAAAAGAAATTTTATATTCAAGAAGATTAAATGATGACCCAACAACATTGGAAGATCTGAGTAAAAAATATAAAATTAGCAGAGAAAGAGTTAGACAAATAGAAAATAAAGCATTTGAAAAACTTCAAAAGCATATGCTGCTTTTAGCTAAATCAAAAAACCTATTACCTGTTAATTAAATATCAAAAGGATTTTCTACTAAAATAGTATCTTCTCTTTCTGGACTAGTGGATATACTTGAAACTTTTGCACCTATAAAATCTTCTACTGCATAAATATATTTTTTTGCATTTTCAGGTAAAGCTTCCATATTTTTAATTCCATTAGTAGAAGTTTTCCATCCCGGAAAAGTTTTGTATACTGGTTTTATTTTTAACTGATCTTCAACAGCAGCAGGCAAATAATCTACTTTTTTTCCATCCAGTTCATATTCAACACACATTTTAATTTCATCTAGTTCATCAAGAACGTCTAGTTTAGTAAGTGCAATACCATCTATGCCTGAAATTTTTATTGTTTGTCTAACAAGAACTCCGTCGAACCAACCACACCTTCTTTTCCTACTTGTTACTGTTCCAAATTCTTTTCCACGTGTACCTAATAATTCCCCAATATCATCTGTTAATTCAGTTGGGAAAGGACCTTCTCCAACTCTTGTTGTGTAGGCTTTTGTAATACCCAAAACATAATTAATAGAATTTGGGCCACATCCTGAACCAGTTGCAGCACTTGAAGCTACAGTATTAGATGATGTGACATAAGGATATGTACCATGATCTACATCAAGTAAAATTCCCTGTGCACCCTCAAATAAAATTCTCTTCTTTTGTTTTTTAAATTCATCAATTTTGAGCCAGACTGGTTGAGAAAACTGCAATATTTTTGGCGCAATTTTTAACAAATCAGATTTTAACTGCTCTTTTTCAAAGATTTTTTTTCCCAAACCTTTTCTGATTGCATTATGATGAACAAGTACTGCTTCTAATCTTTGATCCAAATTTTTTTCAGATCTTAAATCCATTACTCTTATCGATCTTCTGCCCACTTTATCCTCATATGCTGGGCCAATTCCCCTTCTTGTAGTTCCAATTTTGCTTTTACCAGCTGCGTCTTCTCTTATTTCATCCATTTCTCTATGGAATGGTAAAATTAAATTTGCTGCTTCAGAAATAATAAAATTATTAATATTTACATCAACACCTTTTGATTTTATTTCTTCAATTTCCTCAAGTAAAGCCCAAGGATCAACTACAACACCATTTCCAATAATTGAAACTTTATTTTTTCTAACAATTCCAGATGGTAATAATCTTAATTTATAAGTAANTCCATCAATAACCAAAGTATGGCCAGCATTGTGTCCACCTTGAAATCTAATAACTACATCTGCTTGNTCTGAAAGCCAGTCAACAATTTTTCCTTTTCCTTCATCTCCCCATTGAGATCCAACTACAACTATATTTTTCATTATCTAAATTTTTTATTTATACTCATTGAATTGAGGTGATTAATTGGACCATGACCTTTACCATAGTTTGGATTTGTTGTTATGGCAGAACTTACATACTTAATTCCAAGCTCACAAGATTTCTTTAAAGGTTTTCCACATGACAAAAATGTAGTTATTGCACTAGATAAAGTACATCCAGTTCCATGAGTATTTCTTGTTTTATATCTTTGACTATTAAAGATTTTAATATCAGATTTATTAACAAAAATATCATGGATTAATTTAGATTTTAAGTGACCACCTTTAATAAGAACATTTTTTGACCCATACTCTATTAACTTATTAGCAGCATAAATCATGTCTTCCTTATTTCTTATGATAGTTTTAGTTAAAATTTCTGCTTCAGGAATATTAGGTGTAATCAAAATAACTTTTTTAATCAATTTATTTTTAAGTAAATTAATTGCTTTATCATCTATCAATTTTGCCCCACCTTTTGCAACCATTACTGGATCTAATACGATCTTTTTAATATTAATAATCTCAAGTGATTTGATAACAGATTCTATAACTTTAGCTGAATGTAACATGCCAATTTTTATACCATCAGGCTTAATATCATTTGAAGTAAATAATATTTGATTTAAAATTTCTTTGGGGTCAAGGGCAACTATTGACTTAACACCAGTTGTATTTTGAGATGTAATTGCTGTTATAGCAGTCATAGCATAAGATCCTAATGCTGTAACAGTTTTAATGTCTGCTTGAATGCCCGCCCCACCAGATGAGTCAGATCCTGCTATAATTAATATTTTTGATTTAGGCTTCAATTTATTTAATTCTTTTTGAAATAATATTTATACAATTATTCAGAAGCTTTTTATTATTACTTTCAGCCATTACTCTAATTTTTGACTCCGTGCCAGATTTTCTTACTAATATCCTGCCCTGTCCTTTGATTAGTTTTTCTGCAATCTTTATATATTTTTTTACTTCAGTGCTCTTTATTATTTCTTTATCTTTTACTTCAATATTTTTTAATATTTGTGGTGTTTTTTGAAATTTATTAAAAAAGTCACTAGCTTTTCTACCTTTTCTAATTGCAAACAATACTTCAAGAGCAACAAGTAAGCCATCTCCAGTTGTTGCAAATTTTCCTAAAATAATATGTCCAGATTGTTCACCACCTAAATTGAAATTATTTTTTTTCATTTTTTCTTTTACGTATCTGTCACCTACATTTGCTCTAATAAATTTAATTTTTTTAGATTTAAAAAAATTTTCTAGACCGTAATTAGACATTAATGTTCCAACTACACCTCCTTTTAACATTTTTTTATGTTTCCATCTTGTTGCTAAGGCTGCAATTATTTGATCACCATCAATTATATTTGCTTTTTCATCACACATAATAATTCTATCAGCATCACCATCAAGAGATATACCTAGATGTGCATTATTTTTCTTTACAGCAAACTTAATTTTATTTGGATAAGTTGATCCACATTTGTTGTTAATATTAAGACCATTTGGATTTATACCAATTGATATTACTTTTGCTCCTAATGATCTTAGCAACTCTGGTCCAGCTTTGTAACCTGCCCCATTCGCACAATCAATTACAATCCTTAATCCTCTTAGATTAAATTCTTTACTAAAATTTTTTTTCAAAATTTTTAAATAATCTTTTGTACCACTTTCTAATCTCTTTACTCTTCCTAATTTTTTTGGATTTGATAGATTTTTTTTAATATTTTTATCAATTAGATTTTCAATCTTTTTTTCAATTTTGTCTGATAATTTCATGCCATCTGGACCAAATAACTTTAATCCATTATCATGATGAGGATTATGAGAAGCGGTAATCATTATTCCCATATTTGCTTTCATTGATTTTGTAAGCATAGCTAGGCCATTTGTTGGTAATGGACCTAGTGTATAAACATGCATTCCAGCAGAAGTAAGTCCTGACACTAATGCTGGTTCAAGTGTATAGCCAGACAATCTAGTATCTTTTGCAATTATCGCAGTTTGTTTTCTTTTTTTTTGTGACTTAAAATATGTTCCAGAAGCCAATCCAAATTTAAAAAACATATCACCATTAATATTTTTACTATTAATTGCTCCCCTTATCCCATCTGTACCAAAATATTTTTTTTTCATTAGTTTTTAAATAATTTCTTAAAGACTTTTATTCCTTGCAATAATTCATTAACATCATGAATTCTCAAAATTTGAATTCCTTGAGACATCAAATAAATTGATGAAGCAACTGTTCCTCCAATTCTATTTTTAGTATCATTTTTTCCAGAAATTTCTTTAATAAATCTTTTTCTTGAGTTGCCAACAAGTATAGGAAAGCCAAGTGAGTGGAAAATAGAAATATTACTAATTAAATTCATATTATGTTTTAAATTTTTTCCAAAACCTATACCTGGATCAATAATTATTTTACTATGTTTTATACCAATAGATCTTAAAAACTTAATTTTTTTCTCAAAAAAATCATATATATCCAACAATTCATTTTCATAACGTGGATGATTTTGCATATTTTCAGGAATTCCTTGAGTGTGTTGAATGACAAGAGGAATTTTGTATTTTTTTAAAATATCTATAGTTTTAGCATCATGGCTCAAACCAGATACATCATTAATCATTTTAATTCCTAATTTTATACCTTTTTCCATTATTTCTGATTTTCTAGTATCGAGTGATAAAGGAATTTTTTTACTTATAGATTTTATTATTTTTTCTATTCTGCTCCATTCTAATTTTATATTTATTGCATTTGATCCAGGCCTAGTAGACTCTCCACCGACATCAATTATATTTGCTCCTGATTGAAACATTTTTAATGCATGATCAGTTCCTTTTTTTTTAGAATTAAATTCTCCCCCATCAGAAAAACTATCTGGAGTAAGATTTAATACTCCCATTATATTTGGTATCTTTTGAAAATTTAAATTTGCAAAGTTCTTTTTTTTTGACTGAATATTTTTTAAATCTAAATTTATTTGTTTTCTCAATAACTTTGGCAAGTTATCTATTTCTTTGATAGAAATTTTTTTTTTTGATCGTCTTGAAATTATTTCTAAATGAGCAAATGATATTTTTTTATTATTATTTAAAGGAAGCGTTTTTTTTTTACTTACTAATAATTTTGATTCTTTACCATAATAGAAATTACACACTCTCGTGTAATATCTTCTCATTTATTTTAATGAACTATTTTTGGTTTCAGGCCCATCGCACCTAAAGCTGAACTTTGATCGTCATTTTCTTCTGGTTTTTCAATAATTTTATCTTTTGGGTATAAATTTTTATTAATTATATTTTCAATCTCTTCTCCAGACAGAGTTTCATAAGTTATAAGAGCTTTTGCGATTTTATGTAAATCATCAATTTTATCAGTTAATATTTTCTTTGCTTGGCCATAACCTTCATCAATTAATTTTCTTATCTCTTTATCTATTTTTTGAGAAGTTTCCTCTGAAACTGATTGCGTTTGGGTAACAGATCTTCCCAAGAATACCTCTTCTTGGTTTTCTCCATACTCTACTGGACCCATTTCTTCACTCATTCCATACTTTGTTACCATTGCTCTAGCTAGTTGAGTGGCTTGGTTGATATCTGATCCACTTCCACCACCTGCTCCTGTAGATATGTCATCTTTTCCAAATATTATTTCTTCAGCAACTCTTCCACCAAAACATACTGCCATTCTAGCTTTTAAATATTTAATTGAATACCCATGCTTGTCTCTTTCTGGCAAATTCATTACCATACCAAGTGCTCTACCTCTTGGAATAATTGTAGCTTTATGTATTGGATCATAACTAGGCATATTAATGGATACCAAAGCATGTCCTCCTTCATGATATGCTGTTAATTTCTTCTCATCTTCTGTCATTACCATTGAGCGTCTTTCTGCTCCCATCATCACTTTATCTTTAGCTTCTTCAAATTCAGTTAAAGTTACAATTCTCTTATTTTTTCTTGCTGCCAATAAAGCTGCTTCATTAACTATATTTGCAAGATCAGCACCTGAAAAACCTGGGGTTCCTCTTGCTACAGTTCTTAAATTAACATCTGGTGCCATCTTAATTTTTTTAACATGCACTTTTAAAATTTTTTCTCTTCCAATTATATCAGGGTTAGACACAACAACTTGTCTATCAAATCTACCAGGTCTTAATAAAGCTGGATCAAGTACATCGGGTCTGTTAGTTGCAGCGATTATAATAACACCTTCGTTTGTATCAAAACCATCCATCTCAACTAGTAATTGGTTTAAAGTTTGTTCTCTCTCGTCGTTTCCTCCACCTAAACCTGCGCCTCTACTTCTTCCAACAGCATCAATTTCATCTATAAAAATTATACATGGTGAATTTTTTTTACCTTGTTCAAACATATCTCTCACTCTTGATGCTCCTACACCAACAAACATTTCAACAAAGTCTGAGCCTGAAATTGTAAAAAAAGGAACTCCTGCTTCTCCTGCGATTGCTCTTGCTAATAAAGTTTTTCCAGTTCCTGGAGGTCCAACTAATAAAGCTCCTCGGGGAATTTTTCCACCCAATCTACTAAATTTTTTTGGGTCTTTCAAAAATTCTACAATTTCCTCAACCTCTTCTTTGGCTTCTTCTATTCCTGCAACATCATTAAATGTAACTTTTCCTTTAAGCTCATTCATCATTTTGGCTTTAGATTTACCAAATCCCATTGCACCACCTTTACCACCTTGCATTTGTCTCATAAAAAAAATCCAAACAGCAATTAGTAACAACATTGGAAACCATGACAGAAGCACACCAAACAATGATGGCATCTTTTCTTCTAAAGGCGCAGCTGAAATACTTACTCCTTTGTCTGATAATTTTTCAATTAAATTTGGATCGTTAGGAGAATATGTGGAAAATGAATTACCATTTGAAAAAACTCCCTTTATATTATTTCCCTGAATATCAACTTTTAAAACCTCTCCATTTTCTACTGAAGTTAAAAATTCTGAAAATATAATCTGATTTCCGCCTCTAACATTTGACTGGGGATTTTTAAACATGTTGTAAAGACCAATAGTTAAGAAGACTATAATTCCCCACATTGCGAGATTTTTTAAATTCATGAGTATAAGATAATAATTATTGCAAGTTTAACAAGTGGCAAAATATCATAAAATATTAGAATTTTATTACTCTTTTGACAATATAACTGTTCCATTAACTTTTTTAATTACACAACCACCCAAAGTAACCTTAAATGAAGTTTTGGTACCTATTAAATTAATAATCCTATCAATTTTTTTTCCTCTTACAGGATAATATTTTTTTCCTACAACTTTTATTACCTCAACAATTGACCTAAACACAACCTCTTCTGATTGAGAAAAAAAATCTTCTGTTAGGATTGTATTTTTATTTTTTTGTGAAATAGTTAAGTTCTTTTCTAAATTTTTTTTAACATAAAANTTTATATTTTCATTTGCAAGTTTTAGATTTTTTATTGTTAGATGAAATTTGCTTCTATCTAATCCCTCTAAACCTAATTGTTTTAAAAAATTTCTTACTTTAACTCTCTTAAATTTATCATCTTCATTTGATGGATCTACAACATGTGAACCAAATATAAANTCACAAAGATAAATCAAATCTTTTTTATTAAAATTTATTAAAGGTCTAATTAGATTAATTGCATCTCTTTGTGTTTCTTTATCTAAAGAAACCAGCCCATTGAGTCCACTTCCTCTTAAAATTCTNATAAAAAAATTTTCAAATAAATCATCTAAATGATGACCCAGTAAAATATTATTCATCTTTAATTTTTTTGCTTTATTAATCAATAATTCATATCTTTTATCTCTAGCAATAGATTGGATATTTTTTTTAGGCTTGATTCCTTTCCATGTTAAAATATTTAAATTTATTAAAAATGTTTTTAAATTTTTTTGAACATTTTTTGCTTCTGAGGTAGAATTATTTCTCAACTTATGGTCAACAATAAAATATCTAACATCTAAAGATTTTTTAATTGAATATATTTTTGTCAAAAATGACAAAGCAAGGCTATCAGGACCCCCAGAAACAGCTACGATAAAATTTTTATTAATATTAAGATTGTTCTCAAATTTATTATAAATTTGTAAAGTCCTCTTATCTTTTAATTTATTAAATAAGAACTTATGAGTCTTGTTTGTTGCATTCAAATTTTTTGGACTCATATTTTGCTTTTTGAATTACAGATTGGGTTGCTTTAGGGTATTGCAATTGAACTCCGTCAATCATTTTACAACCCTGATCTTTTTCTCCTATCTGTACCATTGATACACCAAGTTTTAAAAGATTTATAGGAGCCTTATTTCCTTTTGGATATTTTTGATATCCNTCTAANTAAGCTGANGCAGCATCAGTATAAAGTTGTCTTATTCTAAAGGTCTCTGCATACCAATATTGAGCACTACCAGCTAATTCATGTTCACTATTTGACAAAACAAATTCTCTAAAGGCTCTTTCAGCGGTACTATAGTCCCCAACTTTTAAAAAGCTTGTAGCAAATTCATATTGTTTTTTAGGTGTTAAATCTTGTGGCAGTATCTTTTCTTCAGCTTGAAAAGTTTCAGTAACAACTGATGCAGTAGTATCTACAGATTCAATTTTTTGAGATGTTTCTGAAGTTTCTGTATCTTTATATGAAATTGAACCAAGGTCTTGAGGTTGAGAGCTACCAGGTAATACTTCATTAGTTTCTACTTTTGGTTTTGAGGTAAGTTTGGTCGTAACTTCGCCAGAACTCATCACTGTTTCTATATCTTGAAATCGTATTTGATTATCGGCTTGAATTTTAGATAATCTATTTGATAATTTATCTAATTTAAAATTTATTTCTTCAAATTTATTAGTTAATTGTCTAAATTGATCTTCAACTTCAGATAATTTTAATAAATGTCTTGTAAGCACATCCTCAGAGTTGGAATCTAATTCTGTAGTTGAGATTTCGTTATTTTCTGCTTTAACTTCAATTGAGCCAGAATAAACTGCTCTTTCAAGTGTCTTAATATCGTTCTTTATAATTTCCAATGTCTCATAAATATTATGATTGTCGGCAAATGAAATATTAAAACAAGCTATATTCAATAAAATTAATAATTTTAAAAATATTAATTTTGTTAAAAATTTCATCACTAAATTGATTTATGTTTATAAAAATGGCAAAAAAAAGACCCTAAAACTTTACATTTCAGGGTCTTTAAATTTAAATTATTAATTTGCTTTAACAGTTACAGATCTTCTGTTTTTTGACCAAGCTAATGGACTAGAACCAGCATCTACTGGTCTTTCTTTACCATAACTTAAAACCGATATTCTGTCTGAAGATATTCCATATGTCATTAGGTAGTCTTTTGCTGAATTTGCTCTTCTTTCTCCTAGAGCTAAATTGTACTCTCTAGTACCCCTTTCATCCGCATGACCTTCAAGAACCACATTTATGTTTGAATTTTTTCTTAACCAAGCAGCCTGAGCTCTAAGAGTTTCTCTAGAAGCTGTAGTTAAAATCGATTCATTTGTTGCAAAGAAAACTCTGTCTTTAACTCCATCAGCCAAATATTCTACTGAGTCTGTTCCCGTGTAAACATCACTTTGCATTTGACCTGATATAGTAGCGTCTGTAGTCACCTCTTTTTTTGTTGCACATGCAGATAACACTAAACATGCTGCTAATACTAAAAGTGTGTTTTTGAAAATTTTATTTAAAATCATTAAATTGCTCCTTGCTGCTAATTTCAATTTCTTACTTTTTCATAACTAATTAGAGGTTTCAAGTTAAAAATCAAGTAATTTAAACTAATTACTCAATAAAGATGACCATGATGGGTCAGACGCATCTGTTGGAGTTGTAACTAATCGTTCATTATAGCCCGTTAAATCAATTGACCACAACTTTGCAGAAAATCCTTCACCTTTTGCGTTAGTTTTTGTTTCTCTATAAAAAATTAAAACTCTGCCATTTGGTGACCAAGAAGGCGCCTCTTGGTAATAATTTTCAGTTAGCAATCTTTCACCAGAACCATCAGTTCTCATAACACCAATATAAAAATTTCCTTTATGCAACTTAGTAAATGCTATCAAATCTCCTCTAGGAGACCAAACAGGNGTTCCATAGATACCATTACCAAATGAAATCCTTTTAACATTAGTACCATCACTCTTCATAATATAGATTTGCTGGTACCCACTTCTATCAGAATTAAAAGCTATGAATTTTCCATTTGGAGAATAAGATGGAGAAGTATCAATTGATGGATGATTTGTAATTCGTTCAACTATTCTATTTTCTAAATCCATTGTATAAATATCTGATTTGCCATCTTTAGCAAAACTCATTATTATTTTTTTACCATCTGGAGAAAATCTTGGTGCGAATGTCATTCCTGGAAAATCTCCGACCACTTCCTGTGTTCCAGTTTCAATATCTAAAAGATATACTCTTGGTAAATTTTTAAAGTATGACAAGTATGTAACCATTTGACTAGCAGGATTAAACCTGGGAGTTAATACTAGCTCATTACCAAGTGTTAAAAATTTATTATTTGCTCCATCTTGATCCATAATTGCTAATTTTTTTATTCTTTGTGTTTTTGGACCCTCTTCAGCAACATAAATTATTCTAGTATCAAAATATCCTTTTTCTCCTGTCAATCTTTCATAAACTTTATCTGATATTATGTGTCCAACTCTTCTCCAATTATTTGGAACTGTGGTGAATGCAAGGGCCATCATTTCTTTAGCTGACAACACATCCCATAATCTAAATTCAACTCTTAATTTTTCATCAACATATGTTACTTTGCCAGTGATAAGTGCTTGAGCTTTTATTAAATTCCAATCTTCAAATCTTGGCTTTAAATTTGCAATATCTGGTGCTTGTAAAAATGCTTCTTTACTTAGTGGATTAAAAAGACCCGATGTTCTTAAATTATTTTCAACAATAACTGAAATTTCAGATCCAATATTTTCTTCACTAAGGATTTTTTCAAAANTTTTTCTAGATTTATCATCAATCGATAAGGGGGATACCGCTAATGGAAGTGGGNTTAGATTTCCCCTGGTAATATCTACTTCAATTAAAGCAAAGGCTNTAATTGGAATTAAAATCATTAACAATAAAATTATAAAATTTTTTTTCATTTTTTTATCTTAACCCTCTAACATCTCTCTTGCATCAAAATTTAATTGTAATTCTTTCCATCTTTCATAGCCTGTCGTTGGGACTCTTAGGGGTTGGCATAATTTTACAGCTCTTAACGCACTTTCGGCTAATACTTTATAAAAACTCTGACCTGGTTTATTCATTCTTGCATGATCTAATATTTCAGTTTTTGCCACCGAACCATCTGGCTCAAGCATTAATTTAATTCTTACTAACAAATCTTCATTATATGGTAATCCCAGAGGAATACTCCAGCATCCAAAAATTTGAGCTTTTAAAGCATCTTCTTCACTCAAAGTTAACCCAGAAGTTACAATATTTTTATCTTGATCTTGAGTAATGTCGTTATTTTTTTTAATCAATTCTGCTGTATCTTCTTTTGCTTTATCAATTAATTTTGCAATATTATCTAAGTCAACAAATTCTTTTTTTTCAAATTCTGAAACTTGTTTCACTTCTTCATCTAATTTGTCTGGGTTTTGTTTGTTTTCTTTTTTTGTCTCAATTTTCTTAACTGTTTTATCTGGCAATGGAACTGCTTCAGGGGTTTGATTTTCTATTTTTTCTTTATTTTCATCCAAAGAAACAACTGTTTTAGTCTTTGTTTTTTTAACTTTTTTTGGAGGCGCTTGCTCTGATACTAATTTTTTTTCTTTCTCTTTTAATTTTTTTTTCTTCTTTTTTTCAATTATCTTTTTTGCCTTTGGAGCAAATGGTATATTTGTCTTTTCTGCAATCTGAATTAGCTCAACTGAAACTATTGGTGGAATATCAAATGGTTTTTTTGCCAAAAATGGTAAGCTCATAGCTGTAATAAAAATTAAAGCACCATGTAAAACAGAAGAAATAAATAAACTTCTATTCACTTCAAATTACCTTTGCTTCAATGGTTCTGATATTAGTGCAACTTTTGTAAAGCCAGAGCCTGATAATAGACCCATTATTTCAAGCACTCTTCCATAATTAATAGTTTTATCACCTCGAACGTAAATCCTTGTATCTGTTCTATTTTTTGAAACTGCCAAAACTTTTGCAATTATATTGTCAAATTCAACTTTTGCTTCTTGAATAAATATTTCACCTTTTGAATTAATAGATAGAGTAAGTGGTTCTGCTTCTTCTGGAAGAGAGTCTGCTGAACTCTCTGGTAAATCAACTTGCACTCCAACAGTTAATAATGGCGCCGTAACCATAAAAATAATGAGAAGAACAAGCATAACATCTACGAAAGGAGTTACATTGATTTCACTAATGGGTTCTTTTGATAAACGATTAAGTTTAAAAGCCATTTAAATAATTGTTAAAAATCTTTTTGAAAAATTTTCTAGTTTTTGAGAATATTTCTGTGAGTCAGTATTAAATTTATTATAAGCAACAACTGCTGGTATTGCAGCTAGCAATCCTAAAGCTGTAGCAAATAATGCCTCTGCTATTCCTGGGGCTACAATAGCTAAACTAGTATTTCTTGATATTGCTATCGATTGAAATGAGTTCATTATTCCCCAGACAGTTCCAAACAAACCAATAAAAGGAGCTGTAGAACCAACTGTTGCTAAAAAAGTAAATCCCTTTTCAATTTTTGTCATCTGTTTTTCAGCCCCAACTTCTAACATTGCAGTCATTCTCTCACTTATATTTGTTTTAGATTTCTTTTTTAATAAACCTTCCATTGCATCCTGAAAAACTAAAGCCATCGGATCCTCTAAATTAGTTGGTAAATCATTGTAGAAATTCTCTGCAGATTTAGAATTCCAAAACTTTTCCTCAAATTCTTCTGATGATTTATTTATCTTTCTAAATAATCTAAATTTTTCAATAATTACAGCCCAAGAGTAAATTGAGCAAACTATCAAGATTATAATTACTGATTTAACAACTATGTCTGCTCTTAAAAATAGGCTCAATAATGAAAAATCTGTGTTTGTACCCAGTCCAACTGCTTGTGATGCGATATCAGCTTCCATAATTACTCTTCACACTTAAATGTGTCATGAATTTGTCTTATAGTTTTTGATTATTCTTCTAATTTGTAAGTTTCATAATAAAAACTGGCTATTAAAATTGCATCAGCTTTATTACTGTCCTTTTTCCTAGATAATTTAGGTGAAAAATAAGGAAAAATTTCAATTGCTCTTGTTCTGCTCGCATCTTTTTCAGAATTGATAAGATTAAAATATTTTTTCCATTTTGTTGGTCTTACAAAATACATGGGTAATTGCATTGCTGAACATATTCCTTTTAGTATTCCATATGATTGACCAAAATTGAACATGCTAGTCACACCTTGACCTGGCATTGCTGATACTTGTTCTATGATTACTTTAATATCCTTTTTATCAATCTTTTTAATTCTTTCAGAAATTTCATTAAAAATTTGAGAGCCATTTACTTGCTTTTTATTTTTTTTTCCCTCTGTCATTGTTGGCATTTCAACCACATCAATAATTTTTCCATCTTGAAAGAAACAAATTGAGCCTGAGATTCCTGGATCAATTCCAATAACTAGCATTAGTTATTACCAAAGTTTACATTTGAATAAACATTTTGCACATCATCATCATCCTCTAGAGTTTCTAAAAAATTAATTACTGGCTCTTCTCTTTCTTTACTAACATCAACATTATTTAGTGGAACCCACTCAATTTCTGTCGAAATAAAATTTGAGATTATTTTTTCTAACTTTTTTTTTACATTATAAATTTCACTCATTATGCATTGAACTTCATGAAATTCATCATGAGAAATACATTCATCTGCTCCAGACTCAATTGCTAGCTCAAATATATTTTCTTCAGAAATTTCTTTTTTATCAATCTTAATAATACCTAATTGATTAAAATTATGTGATGCAGACCCTTGTGTACCCAAACTTCCACCATTTTTTTGAAATATAGTTCTAATATTCGAAGCAGTCCTATTTTTATTATCAGTTAAAGTTTCTACAATTACTGCAATTTTATCTGGACCAAATCCTTCATATCTTAAATTTTCAAAATTTGACTCTGCTGCTGCTGAAGATTTATCAATTGCTCTTTCAATATTTTCTTTTGGCATATTAGCTGATCTTGCAGCCTGAATAGCAGATCTTAGTCTTGGATTCATCACAGGATCTTTATCACCAAGTTTTGCTGCTACACTTATTTCTTTTGATAATTTAGAAAATATTTTAGATCTCTGTTTATCTGCCTTACCTTTTGAATGTTTGATACTTGCCCATTTTGAATGACCTGACATAATTTTCTCTAAGTTTTGCTTAACTGGCCCCCACTAATATAACTTTCAATATAATTTGCTAATCCAGTTTCTATATTACAATCAACAATTACACCACACAAAGTAGCTTCGCCCAATGCTGGGAAATGTTTAGTTGAATTTTTCTTCAAAAATCTATTCAATGAATTTTCAGTATTCATACCAATAACTGAATCGTAGTCCCCACACATACCGGCATCTGTTTGATAGCCAGTTCCATTCTTTAAAATTCTAGCATCATTAGTAGGTATGTGAGTATGTGTTCCAACAACTAATGTCGCTTTACCATCAAAAAAATGTCCAATTGCATTTTTTTCACTCGTTATTTCACCATGAAAATCTAGTACCAATAAATCATAGTCTTCTTTTAATTTATATTGTTTAAGAAACTTTTCAGAAATCTCAAAAACGTCTTCACATTTTTTCATAAAAACATTGCCCATTAAATTAAGAACTCCAATCTTAATATTTTCCTTAGTGTTATAAATATTAAAACCTTTTCCTGGCGCTGGCTCATAAAGATTTTTAGGACGTAACAATCTTTCTTCTTTATCTATAAACTCCATTATCTCTTTTTGATCCCACACATGGTTTCCTGTGGTAATTACATTGACACCACAATTAAAAAAATCATTACATATTTCTTTAGTTAAACCTACGCCTTGAGCAGCTGCATTTTCGCCATTAACAATCACAAAATCTATTTTTTTTAATTTAATTTCATTTAAAAGATTATTCATTAATTTTGAACAACCCGAAATACCAACAACATCTCCTAAAAATAATATTCTCATTTTAAAATTTCTTTTTCTGTAATTATAAAGTCTAATTTCTTATCATATTGGTTTATTGGAATATTTTTTAATTTTTGACATGAAAAAGCTAATCCAATTTTAGTAACCTTTTTAATTTTTTCAATTTTTTCAATATAACGATCATAAAATCCCCCACCATAACCCAATCTATTGAAATCATTATCATAACTAACTAATGGAACTAACAAAATATCTGGATAAAATATTTTTGATGAAACAGGTTCAGGGATGCCATATTTGTTAATTTTTAATGGGTCATTCTTTGACCATTTAAAGAAATCCATTTGATTATTTTTTTTATAATTGGTAATGAGATTTTATAATTTTTCTTTTCTAAAAATTCTAAAATTTCCAAGTCGTCAATTTCAAAATTAGAAGGATAATATCCACCTAGGTTTTTAAGATTAAATTTATGTTTTTGAAAAAAAGAAAAAAATTTTTCACAATTGATTTTTAAGTTTTCATTGAAATTTTTTTTTCTAAGCTTTAAAATTTTACTTCTTATCTTGGATTTATTCACAAGAATTTATTGAGATAAATTTTCCAACTTTGCTTTTTCAACAAAGTCAGATATTTCATCTGCTGCCTCATCAATCAATTTTTCGTATCTTTTTTGATTAACTTCAATTTCGTTTTTAAAATTTAGATGATTTGTTTGTAATTCTTGAATCTCACCTTCTTTATTGTCTCTGTAATCATAAACAAGTGATTTTAATTCTTTAAATTTATTTGAAAGATCTTTTAATTCACTCTTCTTTTGATCAACTTTTTTTTTAGTCTCAAAGTATTCATCCATAATTTTTACAGCAGTAATTAAAAGTAATTTATTTTCTCCAAGATTTCCTAAATTATTTTTTAAATCATTAAACTTTTGATTGATATGAATTAACAATTCTTCAAGATGCTCTTCTTGACCATCCTCACATGATAATAAAAATTCTTTATTATTAAATTTAATACTTACATTTGCCATTTATCAATTTCTTCTAATAAAGTATCTGTTTCCTGATTTAATTCATCAATTTTTTCTGAAAATTCTGTCTGTTTTTTTTGTTCTAACTTTTCTTTATTTTGAATTTCTTCAAGTTTTTTACTTAAACTTGCATGATCATCTAATAATATTTTATATTTATCCTCTAATTGAGATTTTTCAATTTCTAATTGAGTTTTTTGAGAGTTCAAATTTTCAATATTATTTTGTAAATTAGGGTTGCTGAGATCTAAATTTTTTAATTCATCTAAAGCAATATTTAGTTTTTTTTCTTTTTCGTTTATAGAATTCATATATATATGTTTATATTATTAAATAGATTCTTCTTAGTCTAGTCAGGATAATTTTGAGTAAACTACACAATGATTTAGCAAATTGCATCAGATTTTTATCAATTGATGCTGTTCAAAAGGCAAACTCTGGTCACCCAGGCATGCCAATGGGTATGGCTGATGTGGCAACTGTTTTATTTAAAAATTTTCTAAAATTTAACCCAAAAAATCCAGGTTGGCTAAATAGAGATAGATTTGTTTTATCTGCAGGACATGGTTCTATGCTACTTTACTCTCTATTACACTTAACTGGATATAAAAGTATTTCACTTAATAGTATTAAGAAGTTTAGGCAGCTCAACTCGATATGTGCAGGACATCCAGAATACCATCCTAAGACTGGTATCGAAACTACAACAGGCCCACTTGGTCAAGGAATTGCAAATGCAGTTGGTTTTGCAATCGCTGAAGAAATTTTAAAAAAAAAACTTGGTAAAGAAATTATAAATCACAAAACTTATGTTCTTGCAGGAGATGGCTGTTTAATGGAGGGAATAAGTCATGAGGCAATGAGTTTGGCTGGACATTTAAAGCTTAAAAATTTAGTGATGCTTTTTGATAATAATTCAATATCGATCGACGGACCAACTAGATTGACAGTTTCAGATAACTTTAAGAAAAGATTTGAAAGTTATGGTTGGGAATACATTCTTATCGATGGTCATAATGAAAAAGAAATTTTTAAGGCTTTAAAAAAAGTACAAAATGCAAAAAAACCAACTGTTATTTCTTGTAAAACTAAAATTGGTTATGGCTCACCAAATAAATCAGGCAAATCATCATCTCATGGAAGTCCTCTAGGTTTAGATGAAATTAAGCTCGTAAGAAATGCTCTAAATTGGAATTACAAACCTTTTGAAATTCCAAATAAAATTTTAAATGAATGGAAAAAAATTGGAAAAAAAGGTCAAAAACTTGAGAATAATTGGAACAAAATTTATAAAAGAAAAAAAATAATAATAAATAATTTGCTAAAAAATAATTTTACAAAAATTTTAAAAACTGAAAAAAAGAATGCAATTAAAGAACTGAAAAGTTTAGCAACAAGAAAATCCTCGGAACTTACTTTAAATGCATTGACTAGTGTTAGTAATAATTTAATTGGAGGTTCTGCTGATTTAGCAGGATCTAACAATACTAAAACAAAACATCACAAAATAATAAAGCCAGGTGACTTTAATAGTGATTACATTCACTATGGTGTGAGAGAACATGCAATGAGTGGGATAATGAATGGACTTGCCCTTCATAGTAACTTTATTCCTTATGGTGGAACATTTTTAATATTTTCAGATTATTGCAAACCATCAATAAGACTTTCAGCACTAATGGAACAAAGAGTTATTTATGTTATGACACACGACTCAATTGGTCTTGGTGAAGATGGTCCAACTCATCAACCAATAGAACAATTGTCAGGCTTACGTTCTATTCCAAATCTTAATGTTTTTAGGCCCGCAGACAGAATGGAAACTATTGAATGTTGGGAACATGCATTAAAAAGTTCAAAAACACCAAGTGTTTTATCTTTGACCAGGCAAAACCTTGATCCAATAAGAAAAAAACATTCTAACATCAATAAGTGTTCTTTTGGAGCATATGAAGTTTTACGAACAAACAAAAAGATTCATTTAACAATACTTGCAAGTGGTTCTGAGGTTAATTTGGCAATTGAAACTAGTCATAAATTGGCCAAAGATAAGATATATTCAAAAGTGATATCGATGCCTTGCCAAGATCTTTTTGACTCACAATCCAATTCATACAAACAAAAAATTATCAATGAAACAAAAATAAAAATTTCTATAGAAGCGGCATCAACAGATTGTTGGAAAAAATATGTTGGTAATAGTGGTTTAACTTTTGGAATTGATACATTTGGTAAAAGTGCACCATACAAAGAAATTTATAAACATTTTGGTTTGACAGCAGCAAACATTGCAAACAAATCAAAAAAACTAGTTAGAATGAAAATATGACTATAAATGTTGGAATAAATGGAATGGGAAGAATCGGACGAATGGTTATTAGAGCAATCATTGAAAGTCAAAATAAAGATATAAAAATAAAACATATCAATAACAGGTCAAATTCTGAAGCAAGTTGTGCTCTAATTAAATACGATTCTGTTCATGGAAAGTTTAATGCAGACCTTGATTATGATGAAAATCATTTAATTATAAATAAAAATAAGATTACTTTTTCCCAAGAGTCAAAAATTGAAGATGTTAATTGGAAAAGGTATGGTGTTGATTATGTTTTTGAGTGCACTGGAAAATTTAATTCAAAAGAAAAACTACTAGCACACATTAATAATGGTGCAAAAAAAGTTATAGTTTCTGCTCCATGTAAAAATGCAGATAAAACTATTGTTTTTGGTGTAAATGAGGATGAGCTTACAAAAAATGATCAAATAATTTCAGCTGCTTCATGTACTACAAATTGTTTGGCGCCTGTTGCAAACGTACTTCATGAAAATTTTGAAATTGAAAAAGGTTTTATGACCACGATTCATGCTTTTACAAGTGATCAAAGAATTTTAGATAATTCTCATAAAGATCCAAGAAGAGCAAGATCTGCAAGTCAATCGATTGTTCCAACATCCACAGGAGCTTCAAAAGCTATAGGAGAAATAATTCCTTCATTAAAAGGGAAGTTGGAAGGTGTCGCTATGAGAGTTCCAACTCCAAATGTATCCCTTATTGAATTAGTTTTTTGTACAAAAAAAGAAATAACAAAAGAAAAAATTAATGATGTTTTTAAAGAAGCATCAAATAATCAATCCAAAAAAATATTGGAAATTACGAATGAAAAATTGGTATCTATTGACTTTAATCACAATTCAGCATCAGCAATCATTGACTCTTCTTTAACAAGTGTTGTTGGCAAAAACATGGGAAAAATTTCAGCCTGGTATGATAATGAGTGGGGTTTTTCAAATAGAATGTGTGACATTGCTGAATATCTGCATAAAATTTAAATTTTAATGAAAAGTATTTCAGATCAAGATCTTATTTTAAAGGGAAAAAAAGTAATAGTCAGAGTAGACTTAAATGTTCCTATGAAAGATGGAGCAATAACTGAAGCATCACGAATAATAAAAATCTTACCTACAATAAAATTATTGATAAAAAAAGAAGCCAAGATAATAATATTTTCTCATATCGGACGCCCAAAAGGAAAAATTATTGATGGAATGTCTCTTGAGCCTATTTCAAAAAAACTATCTGATCTTTTAAATATAGAAGTTTTATTCAATAAAAATGTGATTAATGAAAAAACTTTAGATGAAATTGATAAAATTCCGAATGGTTCAGTTATGATGATGGAGAATATACGCTTTTATGAGGGAGAAGAAAAAAATGAAGATTCTTTCTCAAAAACAATTTCAAGTCTAGGTGATATATATGTTAATGATGCTTTTTCATGTTCGCATAGAGCCCATTCTTCAATTGAAGGAATTACTAAATACATTCCATCCTATTGTGGTTTACAATTTGTTGAGGAAATAAATGCTTTAAAAAGAATAACATCTAAGATTGTAAGACCTGTTACCTGTATAATTGGAGGTTCAAAAATTTCCACAAAGATTAATATTATTTCAAATTTAATAAAAGATTTTGATAATATAATTATTGTAGGTGGGATGGGTAATGCAATGCTTAAAAATACAGGAATAAATATAGGTAAATCAATGTGTGATGATGGTTATAAAGATCTTGTGGGAGAAATATTAAAAAAATCTGAAACTCATGATTGTAAAATATACTATCCTCTTGACGTTGTAGTTTCAAAAACACTTAATGGAAGCGGAACAATAAAAGAGATTAATGAAGTTAATAATGATGAAATGATATTGGATATTGGACCTAAGACTATCACATCCATAAAAAATATAATTAATGAATCAAATACTGTATTATGGAATGGTCCTGCTGGATATTTTGAAAATCCAAACTTTGCTAATGGAACAAAAGAAATTTTAGAAATTATTGCTGGCAAAAGAGTTAAAGATAAAATTTATGCTGTTGCTGGTGGCGGAGAAACTGTTGCTGTAATAAATAAATTTGACAAATTAGATACATTTAATTTTGTTTCAACTGCTGGTGGAGCTTTCCTAGAATACCTTGAAGGAAAAGAAATTCCTGGTATAAAAGCGCTAAATTAAAATGTCAGAACTTAATAACATAGCATTAAAAATACTCTCAAATGGCAAAGGAATTTTAGCTGCTGATGAAAGTATTGGAACAATGACAAAAAGATTAGACTCTGTCAATGTACCTTCAAAACCAGAAAATAGATTACTATTTAGAGAAGCTCTTTTTTCATCAGAAAAAATGAAAGATTGTATCGGTGGAGTAATTTTATTTGATGAAACAATTAATCAGATAACAAGTACTGGAAAATCTATTCCAAAAATGATTGAAGAAGCAGGAGCAGTAACAGGAATTAAAGTTGATACTGGTGCTAAAGTTTTAGCTAACTCACCAGAAGAAAAAATTACTGAAGGTTTAGACGGATTAAGAGAAAGATTAAAAAAATATTATGAACTTGGTGCAAGATTTACAAAATGGAGAGGTGTCTATAATATTGGTAAAAAATATCCTAGTAAACTTTCAATTCATTCGAATGCGCACGCACTAGCGAGATACTCTGCTCTTGCTCAAGAGTGTGGTATGGTTCCAATAGTTGAGCCTGAAGTTTTAATGGATGGTGATCATTCAGCTGAAGATTGTTTTAATAAAACTTCAGAAGTTATAAAAAAATGTTTTGAGGAGTTAATTCTTCATAAGATTGATCTAACTGGAATAATATTAAAACCTAATATGATTTTAGCAGGTAGTGACTCGAAAAATAAATCTTCAGGGGAAGATGTTTCAATTAATACGGTAAAGTGTCTAAAAGAGTCGGTGCCGTCTGAAGTTCCTGGTATTGCCTTTTTATCTGGTGGTCAATCAGAAGTTGAAGCAACGGAAAATTTGAATTTGATAAATAAAAATAACAATACTAACTTTATTATGACTTATTCGTACGGTAGAGCTCTTCAACAAAGTGCACTTAAATTTTGGTCTAAAGACATTAAAGACATTAAAGGGACACAAAATGTTTTTAATCACAGAGCGAAAATGAATACTCTTGCGGCTCAAGGGAAATGGTCAATTGAACTTGAAAATAAATAAAAAAAAATTTATTTATCTTGTATCTCCAAACAATATCTACACTGAGTTTTATAGAGATTTAAGAAAAGTTCTAAGTTCTGGCAAAGTGAGTTTTTTTCAATTGAGGCTTAAAAAATACTCATTAAAAAATAAGATTTTAATTGGAAGAAAAATAAACCTAATCTGTAAAAAGTATCATGTAAAATTTTTAGTAAATGACGATCCGTCACTTGCAAAAAAACTTAATGCAGACGGTTGTCATTTAGGTCAGAAAGATACCAGTATTAATGAAGCAAGAAAAATTATTGGAAACAAAATAATAGGTATCACCTGTCACAATTCAATTAAATTAGCAAAAGCAGCTATTAAAGAAAAAGCAAGCTATATTGCTTTTGGAGCTTTTTTTTCAACTAAAACAAAAAATGTTAATTACAGAGCTACAACAAAAGTTTTAAATAAAGCAAAAAAATTGACCAAAACCCCTATAGTTGCAATTGGAGGTATCAATAATTACAATTATAAAAAACTGTTATTGAACAATGCTAATTTATTAGCTATTTCAAGCTACGTTTGGAATAATAAAAAATT
>JGI26261J51718_1000338_pt1 | contig 23576 bp, 24 predicted proteins | sample SaaInlV_135m_DNA_3_FD_51718 | JGI IMG/M metagenome (IMG submission 51718)
TGGCCCGCAATTTGGTCAGTAAATTCTACGCCAGGCGATTGCCAAATGAGTCAGCAACCGATCAGCGTGCCATACTTTTTCAGTGCTTTTTCAGAAAGTGTCAGGCCGAGGCCAGGATCCGGATTGAGTGTCAGCCANCCGTCCTTAATTACTGGCGGGTTCTCGAACAACTCGGCCTGCAGNGGATCGCGCTCCGGATCCGTGAATGACTCGACGATAAACCCAGATGGGCTCGAAGCCACCAAAGGCGCGTGGATGAAACAATCGTGGTGGGGTGCGATCTGGACGTGGTTCATCTCGCAAAGGGCTGCCAGTTTCCGCCCGTGAGTGAATCCACCGAACATCGTGCAGTCAAACTGGAGTATCTGGATAGCTTGTTCCTCGAGCAGTGCCCGGCAACCATAACTGGTCAGCTCGCTCTCACCGGCCGACAGGGGAATACTCGTTCGTTGGGAGAGCAGTTTCAACTCACGTCGGTCGTCCTGCCAGCGCACCGGTTCTTCGAGCCAGCGTGGCCGAACGTGAGCCATCCGGTTAGCAGCTTCGGTCGCGGTCTGAAGATCCCATGCCCGGTTTGCGTCGACCATTAGATCGCTCTCTTCCCCTATAACGTCGCGCACAATTTCGAGCCGCTCGATGTCTTCTGCGACAGATAGCCCACCCACCTTGGCCTTGAAACCCCGGTGCCCCTGATCTTTCAAAGCCTGGATCTCATCTCGCAACTCGACCTCGTCCTTGCCATCTCGGTAGTAGGCACAAGTCACGTAACAGGGCACCCGGTCACGGTAACCGCCAAACAACTGGTATAGCGGAAGCCCTGCCGTTTTACCGATGATATCCCAGCAGGCAAGGTCGACAGCGGCCGAAATCTTTAGCAAAGCATCCCGACTCCAGCCCTTCTCATGGGCCAGACGTTTGGCCGTGAGCGAAAAGAGTTTTTCGTACACCCGTTCCGGTGCAAGCGGATCACATCCCACAACCTCGGCTGTGATACCCGAGTTAATCGCTTTGACCACAGGTTCCACAGTGCTGTAGCAGGTGGCGAGACCAAACCCACAGATCCCTTCATCGGTCTCAAGACGGACCAGCAGTTCGTTGGCTCGCGGCACAATAAAGTGGCTGACCCAGTGTGGTCTGCCGTCTTCTGGTGCCTGCAATATGGATGTTTCGACTTTGCTTATACGCACATTATTTACTGTTCTATCTTACTTTTCTGTGAACGCGCCCAGGTGGCCCGTATAGCCGGTCCCGAGGAACTCGGTGGAAGTTTAGCAGGCCTTAACCGCACTCTACTATTGATAGCGGCCAAGTGTTTATAGCAAATGGTGGCAGGAAGGGGCGTTAATGCTGCTTATACTCGCCGTGGCAGGCGCTGTTGTCATTCTGCCAGGTGGGGGCCGGCCTGGGCTTGATCTCTTACGGATTAATTTCTCCGTCTGGTATTTTCAAGCGCCTTTTTTTGTTAGCCGCAGGTGCGGCCGTGATCTTCGGTCGCCTATTTCTTGTATAGTTATTCGCAGTAATCCGGTAGCTGACAATACACCCAATGCAGGTTGTTTTTCCACCAGATGAAACATCTTTGGACTATTGCTGACCGCTTGAAAAAATTATCATCTCTAAACCCAAGCTTGCCGTGCATGGATAAACGATCTTTACCGTCTATCACTCGCCATGTCTGATGCCACAAGTGGACCATAACCCCCGGGCGATTGTGATAGGCGGTGGAGCCACCGGGTGCGCGGTGGCTCGTGACTTGGCATTGCGCGGGTTTGGTGTGACCCTGGTTGAATTTGGCGACCTGGGTTCTGGTACCAGCAGCCGGTTTCACGGAATGCTGCAAAGTGGCGCGCGCTACGCAGTCAGCGATACTGATTATGCCGCTGAATGTATGCGCGAGCGCCTTATTGTCGCCGATCTGGCAGCCGGGGTCGTAGAACAGACGGGAGGGCTTTTTGTCTCTCTCCCTGATGATCCACCGGAATTTTCCGATAGGTTCTATGACGGATGCCTTAGCGCAAACATTCCTGTCGAGGAACTCGATCCGGATTTGGTTATGGCACGAGAGCCGGCAATCAGCCGGCACGTACTTAGAGCGTTTTCAGTTCCGGATGCCACAGTACAGTCCTGGAGGCTGGTCAATCTTCTGGCTGATGATGTTCGGCGCAGAGGAGGCAAAATTCTTACCCGCCATCAGGTGATCGGAATGAAGGTGCGCAACGGACGTATGTGTGGTGTCCGGGTTACCAGTGCGGCAGGTGAAGTAACACTGGAAGCCGATGTTGTTCTCAACGCGGCGGGGCCGTGGTCGGCTCGAGTGGCAGCAATGGTCGGGCGAACTGTGGATCTGGAACTGAGTAAAGGTTCGATTATCGCGCTCTCTCACCGCATGGTATCGCAAGCAGTCAACCGCTGTAGACCTCCCACCAGCCACGACATCATTGTACCGACGGGTACCGTAGGCCTGTTTGGTGCGACATCTGAGGTCGTGGGCGATCCAGATACTACAAATGTGCGTGGGCAGGAAATTCAAGAACTGCTGAACAATGCAGAGGTCCTGCTTCCCGAGGTGAGAAACTATCGGGTGTATCGTGCCTGGGCGGGTGTACGCCCGTTGTTTAAGCCCAAGGGTTGGCCTTCGGAAAAACCCGTGCCGCGCCGGCATTCTGTTATCAATCACGGTGATGACGGACTTGTAGGATTTTTTACCGTCTGCGGTGGCTCGCTGACGACGCATCGGTCTATGGCGGAGGATCTTGGTAACCAGGTATGTCTGTCACTCGGGTTCGATGCAAAATGCATCAGCGCAATTACACCCCTGACCAGGGGTAAAAATGGACACGGTTGGCGACCGGCAGATAACTATCGCGGTATCGAAGAGGACCGGTGTTATCAGTCACTGGTTTGTGAGTGTGAAGCGGTTACTCAATCGGAAGTCATTGATTTGATCGAAAATCATGGCATCAAGCACATACATGATCTGCGGCGGCGTCTCAGAATTGGATTCGGACCGTGTCAGGGAACTTTTTGTGGTAGCCGCGTCGCCGCACTCATCGCCAGGTATCACCCGGACTTCGCTAGCAACGATGATCTGGGAAGGTTTTGGGTTGAGCGACTTAAAGGCATCGTTCACACGGCCTGGGGGCAGCAGGCCAGACAGGCATTGCTGAGTGATACGGTTTACCGGGAAACCCTGGGGGTACGTCTCAAACCGGAGTTGGCTACATCGGCAGACCACCGTTGAAAACGGACGCTATCATCATCGGTACGGAACTGGACGGACTGATTGCGGCAATACGACTTCGAGAACACGGTTATTCGGTCCGAATGATTGGCAATGGTGGCGGGTCTTTACACTATGCGCCCGAGGGGATTCACGTTCTTGGCTTTTCTCCACGCAATGACGAAGAGATCATATGCGAGCCGCTAGCCATCATTTCTCAACTGGATCAGTCCCATCCATACCGGAAGGTTGGCATCGATCAGATAAGAAACGCCCTCGACTGGTTCGTCAATATTTCAGGAGAAATCCACCAGANAATTACNATCAGTGGTCACAATGAGTTGGCNGTTTCAGCGACGGGTTTGTCCATTCCCGTCTATGGCACTTCGGAACACCAGGCTACAGTTGGAAAAATTGGTGGCAAAACTGCAGCACTTGTGCGGTTTCGGGGCTATCGGGATTTTCCTGTTGAACTGGTCGCTATTGAGCTTGGCAAGACAGGTACCAAAACTGAGATTGTCGATGTCGTTGCACCAGGCGATGCTGTTGAAAATGCCGCGTTGGCGAAGGCGTTCGATGAACTGGAAGAGGCAGATTCCTACTTTACGGCACTGAAAGATTCCATTCCGTCATATGCAGACGTCATGTTGTTTCCTGCGGTAATGGGATTGTCCAACTTCCATAGAACCCTGGCTTCGGCGGAAAGAGTACTTGGAATGCCATGTCTTGAAGTACCGACTCTGCCACCGAGCGTACCTGGAATGCGACTGGAACGGGCCCTCACGAATCATCTGCGAAATGGTACGGCATCGCTTCATAGCTGTAGCGGAATTAGCGGATCCTCGTTCGAGNCCGACCGAATAGTCGTATGGGACGATATGGGGCGCCAATATGAGGCTTCTCTCGTTATAGTTTCCAATGGCGGNGTATTGATGGGAGGCCTTGATGTAGATTCGTACGGGGTTGTCCATGAGTCTTCTTTCGGGTTTAAGACCTATCAGAGTGAGCCTCTGAAGGCTACTACCGTGGGCCGGTCCCTGAATGCTTTGCACATCACCGGTGTTGAAACCGACGATGCATTGCGACCACAGCGCAACGGGTCAGGTTTCTGTCGCAACGCATTTGTGACCGGACGTACTCTGCCTCACTGGAACCCTGCGATGGAATGCTCGACAGAAGGTGTTTGTGTCGCCACTGGTTGGGCTGCGGCCGAAAACGCCCATGAATATCTGGAGTCTCTGAATGTTGCATAGCGGTGTTTTCATAGGCATTGATCACGGCAGCGCGAATGTCCTGGGTAGCATGGATCAGTGTACGAAGTGTGGTATTTGTAACGCACATTGCCCTGTTGCGGCAGTTACCAGGGAGTTTCCCGGACCCAAATATTGCGGTCCCCAGGCACAGCGGTTTCGTCTTGCGGGATCGGTGCCAGAATGGTCTCCCATGCTGTGCAGTGGGTGTGGCGTGTGTACCAGTGTCTGCCCAAACAATGTAGCGATCTCGGACATCATTACCTTGGCTAAGGCCGATATCGTGGGAGGAGGCGATAGAATTTCTTTGGGTCAACGTCTCCTAAATCGCCCTGATCTTATTGGCCGGTTGGGTGGGAAGTTTCCAACACTGACGAACACGCTTCTGGGAAGTTCGATCGTTCGGAGTATTGTTGAAAGCCTCTTTGGAATACATCGGAGCGCCCCACTACCTGAAGTCCACGGCCGCAAATTCAGAAAATGGTTGGCAAGCCACGACCAGGAGAACGGACCAATTGTTTCCTATTTTTCGGGTTGTGCGATCGAAAACTACGATCCTGATGTCGGAATAGCCTTGGTGCGATTGCTGAATCACCTCGGCTACAAGGTGCAGGTGCCTACAGACCGGTGCTGTTCGTTACCCNTGTTATCCAGCGGCGAAACTGGTCCTGCGCGAGCAAGAGNGCAAGCGTTAGTCGATGCGCTTCACCCCTCGGTTCTGACAGGTCAAAAAATCATTTCGACATCGACAAGCTGTAGTTTAACGCTGCGAGCAAAGTACGCAGCCTATCTGGATATGACTGATGATAAATCAGGTGAAGTTGCGAGCGCAGTCGTGGACGCCTGCGAATTCCTCCTCGACGGCCATGCCGGCCGACTGCGGAAATGCCTGAACGCCATGCCGCTAAGAGTTCTGTACCACGGTCCCTGTCAACTGCGTGGTCACAAAATGGGCACACCGGCAGTTGAACTCATGCAACTGATCCCGGAAATTAATCTCCAGCTTTCCCAAGCCGACTGCTGTGGTATCGGCGGCACCTATGGCTACGAAAAAAACAAACACGATATCGCCCTGGCAGTTGGGGCATCGCTGGTTGAGCAGGTCAGNCAATTCNAGCCGGACATCATTGTTTGTGACAGTGAAACCTGCCGCTGGAACATCGAGGCCCGGACCTCTGTGGAATGTGTTCACCCGGTGCAGCTGTTGATGCGTGCAATTGATGGCCGCGGGTAGAGGTGATTGTCTAATCTCGAATTTGACTATCTTTAACCCGATTTCCACACCGCCTGGGCTCAGGAGTTTACGAGATGTATGAGGGTCCCGGCATGGTGGGGTTTAGGAAGGTGACCTTCAGCAGTAGCGGCATCGAAACACTTATGTCGAGTTGCAATCTCATTCAGACGGGTCTGTTTGCGAACCTTAACCGCGCTCCACTACTGATAGCGGTCGAGCGTTGATAGCAGATCGTGACAGGAAGGGGCGTTAATGCTGCCTATACTCGGTCTTCGATCATTAGTTTGTCCTTATAGCAACATTACCTGTTCTGCGTCGTCCGCCATGCTAGCATGATAACAATCGAGAGGAAGATGATTCACAAATGGCGTGGCGCAAAAAAGCTTATAACGTAGAAACGCTTCGGCAGTTGGCGAAGGCTGAACTTCCACGGCCAATTTTTGATTTCGCGGATGGTGGGGCTGAGGACGAGCGAACTCTGCGCCGGAATGAGAACGCTTTTGATGATTACTGGTTGGTGCCAAAACCCATGAATGGTGCAGCAGACCGCGACCTATCGGTAGAATTTCTAGGCCATCGTTATAGCATTCCACTAGTTATCGGGCCGACTGGACTTTCCGGCTTGTTTTGGCCGGATGGAGAATGCGCGACGGCGCGCGCGGCAACTGCAACCGGTGCCGGATTTTGCTTAAGTCATGGATCAGTTTGTACTCTTGAGGCGCTTGCAGACACCAAAGCTCACCCAAGATGGATGCAAGTATTTTTGTATCGGGACCGACCGTTCACCAAGGAACTGGTTCGTCGGGCCGAAGCTGCAAATTACGATGGAATTGTCTTAACAATCGATAATCAGCTGTTAGGAAAACGCGAACGCGATCTTGCAAACGGCTTTACCATCCCGCCGGAATTTAGCCTCGTCCAATCCGTCGCTATGCTTGGTAAGATTAAATGGTGGTGGCGTATGCGCGGTGAATTGAGGCGTATTACTTTCGGCAACTATGTTCGCCCCGGAAAAAAGGAAGACATCAAAAAGCTAGCTTCGCGCATGGCGGAACTTCTTGATCCCTCGCTTAGCTGGAAAGACGTAGATTGGATCCGGGGTATGACTTCCAAGCCATTAATTATTAAAGGCATACTTAGCGGTGACGAGGCCGAAGCAGCGATTAATCATGGGGCTGATGCAATCGTTGTTTCCAACCATGGTGGGCGCCAATTGGATGGCGCTGTCTCGTCGTTGGATGCTTTGCCAGGCATCGTCCGGCAGGTCGACGGCCGCATTCCTGTACTTTTAGATGGCGGAGTGCGCCGAGGCACCGATGTGGTCATCGCTTTGGCGTTGGGAGCAACAGCGTGTCTCCTTGGTCGGCCTCAGCTTTGGGGTGTTTCTGTAGCAGGCGAGGCAGGAGTGCGGCATTTGCTGGAGATTTATGCCAAAGAAATTGATACAGCCATGGGGCTTTGCGGGGTCGGGAAGATTGCTGATATCGACCTTAGCCTACTAGCTAATCGACCAGGCAACGGCTGATTAAATTGAGATTTTATCAACGTCTAATGCAGCATACGGTTTTGATTGAATGGACCAACCGCGCTGTGCTGTTAGCAGACCCTAACTGCACTCGACTGCCGTCTATCGCCTCGCATGTCTGATACCACACAATTTTTGTCATTGTGGCCAACCGTACTTATGCGCGACCGCCTACCAGCGGATCAGGCCATAACCCAGGCGTTGGTCGATGAGATCACACGCCTGGACAGCGAACGCGCTGATCTAACAACGGGCTATCTTGAAGACAACCTATTGACCTCAGAACACCCGGCGCTGGTGTGGCTGCGAGACTGCATCAATCATGCTGTCATTCGCTATATCGATCACAGCGCTATCGATTACGCCGTTGACTGGCATCTGCAGGGCTGGGCCAACGTCAATCGCTTTGGCGACTACCACAACCTGCATAACCATCCGCACGCCTGGCTGTCCGGTACCTACTACGTGTCGGTACCTGATGCCCCGATTGATCTACCCGGACGCTCCGATCGCACTCCGGGTGCAATATCCTTTTTTGATCCACGGCCCCAGGCGAANATGACGGCTATCAAGGCCGATGGTCAGGTTGACCCGGAGCACCGAATCCAACCACGCTCAGGCGACATTCTTCTGTGGCCTGCCTTTGTCCATCACCTGGTACATCCAAACCTCTCGCAGGATCACCGTATCTCGATATCCTTTAACGTAGTGCTGCGCTGGTCTGACACTTACCTGCCCGCGCACTGACGATAATCAATACCGTTGGATCAAAACTCACGGGCAAACCGACCTGCCGGCGATTCTCAGTTAACGTACAAACCGATTAGCCCGAAGCTGATGAGCGCCGCCGGATAAGGTCACGCGCTGCAATCATCGCGCCGCCTGTGATCAAAAAGGCGGCGACGATGATCGATAACCGGGGTGACTCCAGCCCCAGAGCCAGCAAGGCTGCGGTGGATAAAAGCGGCGCCAGATAGGCGCCAGCGCCAAGAACCCGAAGATCGCCCCGCTTGCAGCCATAATCCCAGACAAAAAATGCCAAGCCGACCGGCCCCACCCCTAACCCGAGCACGGACCACCAGGCGAGNGNTGTCTGCGGCCACAGGGTCTGCTCGAACAGCAGATGGCAGATGCCGGCNAGGAAACTGCTGACCAGGCAGAACCCAGTGACAAGACTGGTAGGCACTTTTGAAAAAATTCGATTGCTGACCGAGTAGGCAGACCAGATGAGTGCACAAGCACCGGCAGCCAGATANCCTACTGGCTCGGTGATGATTAGCCCCCTGCCCCGGCCNAGCACGATTACTGCCACACCGGCGAGTCCCAACACAGCACCGNCAACGTGGTGNACCTTCAATCGGTGACCGGGCAACGCCGCAGAGAATAATACGATTAGCAGCGGCCAAAGATAGGCGATAAGGCTGNCTTCCGCCGGTGAGCCGTGACGTAACGCGGTGAAATAAAAAAAGTGATAACCAAAAATACCCCCTACACCATGCAGCCAAACCGACAATGGCTGGCCCGTTAACAGCCGAAGTTCTCCCCGGATACCCGTCCAGATAAGACCAAGCGCGCCACCGATTGCAAAACAAACGGCTGCAAGCTGAAAAGGCGGAACAGCGCCGGTCGCCACGGTCAGTGCCGCCAACAGCGACCACATCAGGATCGCCGTGAATCCGACCAGGGTGGCACTTCGGTAAAAACCTTGATCTAGGTCAACGCCTTCAGCCATCAGATTACCTAAGATTTACGCATAACAAAGTAGGAGATTAATTTACAAAACAGGATCGTTTTCAGGCGCAGGCCAATTTACGTTTCGTTGCCAGGCCATAGACTGCGCCCCGTACACCCAAAACGATCATACCTCTTTTTCAGAACAAATCCTGGGTCACCGGTTACTCCCCATTGCGCATCCAACCCCCCAACCGGTGATCCGGGATTTTTTTGTAATCGCTATTGNTCCCTGCTTGGTATACTGCTAGCCGCGAGTCCCCGTAGCTCAGCTGGACAGAGCAATCGCCTCCTGGGTTATTCTGGGCACCAGGCTTTGGAAACAATCTGTGTGAATCTGCTCAAACTCGGTGAAACCTCAGCACAATAGGTGGTGGCAATACCGAGCCAAGCCCGCCTGTGGCGGGAAGGTGTAGAGACTTGACGGGCAGCGCCTAAGGGCCGGACGGCCTACTGGCGAAGATAAAGTCCAGACTCCAAACGGGCTTTCAAATCCGGCAGTGAAAACTGTAGGGGTATGAAGCGATAGGTCGCAAGTTCGAATCTTGCCGGGGACGCCAATTTTCGCAGTAGGTCGTTGGTAAACTAACTGTGGATAAAGTGTGAGTAAGTGGGGGATTAACTGGGTGCAAGCTGTGGCTTATTCTTCCAGCGGGTTCCGAGCTTAGCTCCATGAGTCTCTGGTGCGCCTATGACAGTTAGTAACACGCTATCATCAAGACCCGCTGGAATCCTGCGTCGTTTTGGAGCAATGGTCTACGATGGCTTCGTAGTCGCCGCCGTTCTTTTTATCGCTGCCCTGCCCCTGCCAGTACTGGATCAGCTTGCGTCGGGTGAGGCTTGGGCACTGGCCATCAAACGGGTATATCTGCTTGGCGCCTGTTTTGCCTATCTGGGGGGCTTTTGGGTCCACGGCGGCCAAACGATTGGCATGAAAGCCTGGCGACTGCACTTATTGCGGGACGATGGCCATCGACTGCGCTGGAAAGATGCCTTTTGGCGCTTTACAGTATCCTGCCTGTCGTTGGCAGCACTAGGGCTGGGTTTTTTCTGGGTATTCGTCGATCCTCATCGTCGAACCTGGCACGATCATCTGTCTCACACCTACATTGCCAAAGTTGAATCTGCTTAATGCTTAAGGTTTATTTGTCAGATATGAAAACCTGTCAGAGCACAGCATTCACTTAGCAAAAATGATCAGGACTGAAGATATGAGCGAAGACCAAGCAACGCTCGTGATAAATGAGCTACAACAGGAAAATGCAGAACTGAAACGTCAGGTTAAGATGTATAAAGCACAGGCTAAACGCCATTGGATGATGATCCTGGTATCGGCTGGGTTGTTTGTTTTGTTGGTGATGAATAGATGAGGCGCTCAATTCTCGCGATCTGTTGGGGTGCTTTGGGTGTAATCGCACCCGTGCACGCGGCGTCAATTGCAGCGCCTGAACCGGCGAGCGGCTGGCAGGCAAAACCCGCAGTGCAGGCCCAACGCTTCATGGCGGTAACAGCCCATCCGCTGGCCACCCAGGCAGCAGTCGATGTTCTTTCCAACGGCGGCACTGCGGTCGATGCCACCGTTGCCGCACAAATCGTGTTGAACCTGGTAGAGCCCCAGTCCTCAGGTATTGGTGGCGGCGCATTCATGCTGTTCTGGGATGCAGCCGAACGGCAACTGCACACACTCGACGGTCGTGAAACCGCCCCGGCTGCAGCGGATGCCAACTACTTTCTCGATGCCAATGGCGCTCCTCTTAAGTGGCGCGAGGCTATGGTGGGCGGCCGTGCCGTTGGTGTTCCAGGAACACTGCACCTGTTGCATACAGCGCACAATCTTTTTGGAAAGAAGCCATGGGCCGAGCTCTTTAAGCCGGGTATCACACTGGCCACTGAGGGCTTTAGCGTATCGCCACGACTGGCACAGTCCATTGCAAGTGCAGCCGACCGGGGACTGCTCAAGTTCGCTNCAGCTCGGGGCTACTTCTTTACTGCANGCGGCGATCCCCTGCCGGTGGGCTTTACTCTGAAAAACCAGCTTTTTGCCGACACCTTGCGACAGATATCGCAAGAAGGCATTGCCCCGTTTTATCAGGGCCCGATTGCCCAACGGCTATTAAAAGCCCTTGAAGATACCTCAGCGCTGCCTGCGCTGATGACGACCGAAGACCTCGCTGGATACCGTACTATTTTGCGGCCCCCTGTTTGCGCGCCCTACCGGAGCTACTCCGTTTGTGGCATGGGCCCACCCAGTTCTGGCGCACTGACCGTTGGCCAGATCCTGGGGTTGGTTGAGCGCTTTGACTTGCCGCGATTAGGGCCCAGCCCACAAAGTATTCACTTGATATTAGAAGCTTCGCGTCTCGCCTTCGCTGACCGGGCCCGTTATATGGCCGACATCGATTTCGTGCCGGTTCCGGTCGTTGGGCTGCTCGATTCAGACTACCTTAGCGAGCGCAGCCGAATGATCCATGCCGACTCGTCGATCGGCAAAGCCTCTGCCGGGATACCTCCCGGGGTACTGAGCGCGAATGCAACGGTCTATCAAAGCGAGCCGGCCGGGACCAGTCACCTCAGCATTATTGACACCCTGGGCAATATCGTATCGATGACCACGACGATCGAGTCCGGGTTTGGCAGCCGACTGATGACCGACGGTTTCCTGTTAAACAATGAGCTCACCGATTTTTCATTTATCAAAGAGCGCGAGGGCTTGTCAGTCGCCAACCGGGTCGAAGGCGGTAAACGACCTCGTAGTTCGATGGCCCCGACGATAGTTTTTGATTCTTACGGTGAACCGGTTCTTGTCACCGGCTCACCGGGCGGCAGCCGGATTATCTGTTACGTAGCCCAGTCCCTGGTCGGTGTTCTTGACTGGGGGATGAGCCCTCAGCAGGCCGTCTCGATGCCGCATTTTTGCAACCGCAACGGCAAAACCGACCTTGAACCTGCCAAGGCCAATACCCTACTCGACTTTGCACTGCAGGCGATAGGCCACCAGACCCGGGTTCGCGATCTAAATAGCGGTCTGCATCTTATTCAAATCTTGCCCGGCGGGCAGTTGGTAAGCGGCGTAGATCCGCGTCGGGAGGGCCTGGCAGCAGGCGATTAGGCAAGCGTACTACTCAAGGCGCTCGATCACCTGGTGATGGTACGTCTCGCCGTCAAAGCGGCTCATTTCCTGCAGTCCTGTCGGGCTCGTAATATTGACCTCAATGAGTAAACCGCCGATAACATCAATGCCGGCAAAACGTACCCCATGGCCGGTAAGATCTTCGCGCAGAGCATCGCAGATCTCGCGATCGCGCGCATCCAGCGCACATGGCTGAGCCGTACCACCTTGATCCAGATTATTGAGCTCGACACCCTCGGCGTGAACCCGGAGGATGGCACCCAACGGCTCACCATCCAGCAACAGAATACGTTTATCACCATCGCGAGCAGCCGGTAGATACTCCTGTGCTACGACCCAGTGACGACCCTCATGGGTTGCCAAGTGCAGCTGTGTTTCAAGATCGGCTGAATCTGCATCCAAAAACACAATACCCTTGCCGCCGTAACCATCAACCGGCTTTACGGTGATTCGACCCAGACGCTGCACAAACTCGTCGATCTGGACAGGGTCACGTGATACCAGAGTACGCGGTGTCAGCGTCGGGTAGCGAAGCGCTGCCAGTTTTTCATTCCAGTCCCGAATGGTGGCAGGGCGGTTAATCACCTGCACGTCACTGGGCAGGTAATCCAATATCAGCGTAACGTAGAGATAGCCCCGATCAAAAGGCGGATCCGGTCGGATCCAGACTACATCCATGCCGTGTAGGGCCAGCGCAGTTTCAGCGCCAGAGCTAAAAGGCTTGTCGTGGCGTTCCGATACCGTTACCGAGCACCCTTTGGCCACCACCTGATCGTGATCCAGAGCCAAAGTCTTCGGATCAACAAAAAAAACCTCATGGCCCCGCTGCTGCGCAGCCAACATCAGGAAATAAGTGGTGTCCTTGTGGGGCTTAACCCGCTCAAGGGGATCCATGATAAACGCATGTCTCACCCCGTCAGCATAGCACTTTCGTCATCGTTTTAACTGGTGCCACGACGCCGGCGATTTCCTCTGGCACGACGTGGAGTTGCCTCAGCGCTTGAGAGCTCTGGAGAGCAGGCGGCCCGGGCTCCAGCTGTGACCGATCCCAGCAGTTCTGCAACCCTGTCAATATCCGGCGCGGGCCGAGGCTGATAATTCTCCAGCGCCTGGCGCATTGCCGCCAGGTGTTGCGGAGTCGTGCCGCAACATCCACCGATAATTCTTGCCCCGGTATCGCGAGCCAGCTGGGCGTACTGGGCCATCAATTCTTGTGTCCCGCTATAACGAATCTCGCCATCTACAAACTGTGGGATACCGCAATTGGCTTTGGCCACCAGCACGTCATCTTTTGCCAGGTGTCGACTCATAGCGAGAATGGTGCCGACCAGATCCGGCGCGCCTACGCCGCAGTTGGCACCAAAGGCTGCCAGGCGCGGTACGCTCTCACGATAAACATCAACCAGTTCTGAAGGCCCGACCCCCATCATAGTGCTGCCATTAGTATCAAANGTCATAGTTGCNACCACCGGCAATCCTGACTGCGCAGCACCCGCTCCCGCTGCTTGTAGTTCTTCTTTTGAGGACATGGTTTCCAGCCAGATCATATCGGCGCCACCGTCGGCAAGAGCGCAGGCCTGTTCAGTAAAAGCAACCTGCGCGTCCTCGGGGTCCAGTTCTCCTACCGGCTGGAAGATCTCGCCAGTGGGGCCGATGGAGCCAGCGACCAACACCGTCCGAGAGGCATTATCGGCCGCCTGCCGGGCTATTTGCGCTGCAGCACAATTGAGCTCTGTGACCCGATCCTGGGCCTGGTGCAGTTTCAGTCGATAAGACGAGCCGCCAAAACTGTTGGTCAAAATGATATCGGCGCCCGCCTCAATAAATTCGCGATGCAGATGCGCAACCTTNTCNGGGTGGGTAATATTCCACAATTCAGGGGCATCTCCGGATTGCAGCCCCATGGCGAAGTAATTGGTACCNGTCGCACCATCGGCCAACAACCAATCCCGCTCTGACAGGAGATTTTCTAAAGTACCTGACATGACCGTTTTCCCCTCTCGTTCCCCCGGGGTGGGCAACCCGGAAAGTAGCGATTTTCCGTAGAAAACAAAAAACCCGCGCTGGCTATTGCTAGAGCGGGCTGGTCAACAAACACACGCTTTAGCAAACTTATTTAAGCGCCTGCAAGCTGATAATCAAATCGGCGCTTCGAAAATTTTAACAGAAAATGAGTGCCGAGTGGGACCATGCCCACGCCAGGAAGGATTGGAAAAGCCCTAAAACAGTTGGGCGAGGGGTTCGTCAGGGTCTATGCCCGCCATGAAGGGCTGACGTCGATCCTGGCCTGTCAACTGGTATACAGTGCCAAGCCAGTTGTTAAAAATCATCTTGCCCGTATCGCCCCAGGTATTTTCCACCGGGATTTGCTGTTCCGGGAAATCATCGAAAGAGACGCCTTGTTGGCGCGACCGAATCGCTGACTCACGATAAGCTTCCAGCAAAGAAAGNGCCTCCTTGCTGAAATAATGNTCCGGGTAATGGGGGTAATCATCAATCTCCCCGGCCAAAAAGCGGTTGACCTCTCGCTTGTACTCCTTAAGCAGNCTGAAGTCATCGTATTCAGGGTGCCCCTGAAAAAAAACCAGACGTAGCCCATCAGCACTGGTTGCCAGGTGTATCCCAGCCTCTTCGCTCTCAACCAACACCAGTTGTGATGCCCGCGTCATCTGCTCTGCGGTAATCTCATTCCAGCGCGAGTGGGGCACATTAAATCGTGTGTTGATGTTACGCACTAACGGATGCTCCAGCACAACCCGGTGACTGAATACACCCCAGCGCTTGGCCGTCAACGGCTGGCGTTCTATATTGTGAAAATGCGAAAACGCCGCATGAGTTGCAAGACAGGCGCACAAGGTAGAGGTCACGTTCTGTACAGCCCAATCCAGGGTTTCGCACATCGGCTCCCAGAAACTCTCATCCGGCAGGTGTGCGCAAACCGGATTGGCTCCAGTGACAATCAAGGCATCAAGCCCTTCTTCCTTTAATTGGTCGAAATCATGGTAGTACTTTTCAATATGTGCCTGAGCCTGATCTGTGCGTGGAACCTGTGGCGGGGAAAACGGATAGACATAGAACTGAGCAATGCGGTTACAGCCGCCGATGAGGCGCAAGAACTGCCGCTCTGTCGATTCAAGTGCTGCGTCGGGCATGTTATTCATCAGCCCAATATGCAGTTCCCGGATATCCTGTGACCCGGCCCGGCCCGCGCTAAGCACTTCGCCACCCTCGCGCCGAAAACGCTCGAAGCTGGGCAAATCCGAATTAGCGACGATCGGCACCGTTAACCCAGGGCCTCGCAGATCAGCTCTATAAAATCGGCCTCGCCACGAATGCCATCGATCTGGTCGGCCTCCAGAACGACGCCGTACTCATCAGCAATTATCTGGTACCGCGGCAGGCGATGCTCGACCAGCCGAGGGAATATCCAACAAAAAAAATCGTTGGGGACTATCTCATCCGCCGAATTAAGGTCTTTTTCTGCAAGATACTCCGGTAACACCCGGTCGAGAAAACTGCTCTGATAGTACATAGGCTTGGGATCAAGCAACGAGCGTTCAATAATCTTGGCCAGCATCGCCTCTGGCGGCTTGAGATAGAGGATCAGGGTATCTTCGGCTAATTGTTGAAGCACCGAGGGTTCGTCGAGTTCACAGAGGCTGCCGCCGGCGTCATTGATGAAATTAGGGTAGCCGTAAGTCTCCTGCGCCTTGCCAATAAACTCGCGTACATCCATCATCGCCGCGATCTCTGCAACACGATGCAGGCTCTGCCGGCGCTTAAATTCAGCGACCGAAAGCCCCCCCAGCGACGGGTTTCCGATCATTCCCAGAAATGTTGCGATTGGAGCCAGATTATTGATCGTGATGTTGTGACACAGGTAAATGGAATCCGAGCGTAGCAGGTCTGCCAGAAACGGCACCTTCATGGCTTCGCGTTTGACGTTATCGAGGATTGGCTCACCCATGTAGCGAGTGCCGATACGGTAATCNCCGGAATAATGAAACCAGTTGTGCCGCGGTAGTTTGGATGCCAGCATGGTCTTGCCAGACCCAGACATGCCAAGCAGGGTTACCGCTTTATGGGGCGCTTTGCGAAAGGCCGAGCCACTCATTTTTTTTCGATACATCAGTTCTTCTTACTCCATAGGTCAAATAAGTGCCTGCAGCGCCTTGCGGACCCGATCCGGAACCGGGCACGGCCGGCGCTGCTGCCGATCAACAAACACATGCGTGAAGCCGCCAATGGCGGCGGCGGCCTCAATATCTTCAGCGAACATCCCCACCTCGTAGCCTACGCTGGTGGTGCCCAAATGCCTGACCCGCAAGCCACAGTCCACCTGCCCCGGGTACGCCAGTGGGTGGAAAAACCGACATTGCGATTGCACCACCAGACCGATCGTCGGACTATCTTTGATGTCCAGCAAATTGTTTTCAATCAGAAACTGGTTCACTACGCTGTCTATATAGTTGAAATAGACCGCGTTATTTACGTGCCCATAAACATCATTATCTGCCCAACGGGTCGTGACCCGTTGCCAGTAGAGGTAATCCTGACGCGAGGCCTCCTCTGGTTTCTCGTCTTGGGCTGCCGTCAATGTCCAATCCTAACCACGGTACGTCCTGTTACCGCACTTGCGATGTAGTCATCGAAAGCCCCGGGCAGTTCATCAAATGAGATAGTTCTTGGCGCGATCAAATTCAAATGTGCCGGCTTCAGGTCGNCCCCCAGCCGCTGCCAAGCCAGATTACGAAGGGATGTCGGCATTTCGATCGAATTGATACCCAGCAGTGAGACACCGCGCAGGATAAACGGCAGGACAGTCGTCTCCAACTTTATGCCGCTGGCGTTACCAATAGATGCAATATTACCCCAAGGCCTGACAGTACGAGTCAGCCAGCCCAAGGTATCGCCGCCGACGTTATCTACCGCCCCGCCCCACAGACCTTTTTCCAGCGGTCGGCCACCCATCTCGAAACTGTGTCGATCGATAAAATCCGATGCCCCTAGTTGCCTCAGGTAATCATGCTGATCAGACTTCCCGGTCAAAGCAACCACTTCGAAGCCTTTGGCGGCGAGCATATCGATCACAATACTGCCGACGCCACCGGTGGCTCCAGTGACGATCATAGGCCCCTGCTCGGGACTTTGGCCATTGTGTTCCAGGCGGATCATGGCCAACGCCGCCGTAAACCCCGCCGTGCCAATAGCCATTGCATCACGTAACTCAAGGCCATCCGGCAACGGGACCACGCAATCGGCTGGTACCCGCGCCATCTCGGCATAACCCCCATCACGGGTCTCAGAAAGGCTACTGCCACAGACCAGTACTGAGTCGCCCTCGTTAAAGGATGGGTTTTGCGAACTCTCAACAATGCCGGAAAAATCAATGCCGCCATTGAGTGACGGCGCTCTTAGAATCTTTGCCGTTCCGGTCGCGGCCAGCGCATCCTTGAAATTGATTCCCGAGAAAGCGACGCGGACGACGACATCGCCCGCGGTCAGATCATCGACCTGCATCTGTTCAAAGCCTGCACTGACGGCTTTTTCCTGTTGGTGTATCCTGAAAGCCCTGAAAGACATCTTTCGTAATTCTCCTTTTATTTTCTGCCGAAAAGACCAGAATCGGGTTCGGCAATAACAAAGGGCTAATTTTAACGCCGTCGCGGCAGCTAAGCACAGTCAGGCTGCCCCCTACTGTGATTTCACCCTGGGGCATTGAGCTGATTGCGCTTTCACCCCACCAAGGAGCATAAAACCAGATGGAAGAAGAAACCCTGTTCAGCAAGATCATCAAGGGAGAAATAGAGGCCGATATCGTATTCCAGGACGACCGGGTCACGGCCTTTCGTGATATTCACCCTCAGGCCCCGACCCACATCCTGATCGTGCCCAACCACGTAATCCCCACCGTCAACGATGTGTCCGCCGAGGATGAAGCAACGCTGGGCCACATGTTTATTGTCGCCAAAGGCCTTGCCCAGACCGAAGGAATTGACAGCGATGGCTACCGGCTGCTGGTGAACTGCGGCCGGCACGCTAATCAAGAGGTCTTACACCTGCATATGCACCTGGTAGGCGGGCGACCACTTGGCCGAATGCTGCCCAGCGACAACTAAGNTGAAACNATCAGGAGCGTCCTTTTTTATCGCGCTCAAGTTGTCGCAACTCGATCCGGCGTACTTTTCCGGTGGTGGTCATGGGTAATTCACTGACAAACTCAATCTCGCGTGGATACTCGTAGGCGGCGAGATCGCGCCGAACCGCGTCCTGTATATCCTGTCGCAGAGCGTCCGACGGGGCGTGATCCTGTGCCAGCACGATGAACGCCTTGACAATTTCACCGCGCAGCTCATCCGGGCTACCCACTGCCGCGGCCTGCGCAACAGCCGGATGCTTTAGCATGCAGTCTTCGATTTCACCGGGACCAATACGGTGGCCCGCGCTTGAAATGACATCATCCTTGCGCCCAACAAACCATAGGTAGCCATCAGCGTCACGATAACCGAGGTCGCCTGTCGACCACCACGGGCCGAGATACTTATCCTGAGTCGCCTGCTCACGCTGCCAGTATCCCAAGAACATCACCGGGTCATCACGGTGTGCGCAAAGCTCTCCGATTTCCCCATCGCCAAGTACATTGCCACCTTCATCAACCGGTTCTACCCGGTGCCCAGGATAAGCCTTGCCCATGGATCCTGGTTTTACCGACATAATCGCCGAGCAGTTACCGACAATATAGTTAAACTCGGTCTGACCCCACATTTCGTTAACCTGCACACCAAGTGCTTGCGCCGCCCATTCGTAGAGTTGTGCNCCGAGCGATTCNCCGGCCGACATAACGCTGCGCAAATGCACGCCNCGTGCTTTGAGATCGCCTACCTGCCGAAGCATTTTCAAAGCGGTGGGTGGAATAAACGCGTTGCGNACACGGTAGCGATCCATCAGGTCATAGGCTTTTTCGGCATCAAANCGGCCGCCGTCATAGCCCAGTACGGGCTTGCCATAAAACCATGCCGGGATCAGTGCGTCGAGCAACCCACCTGTCCAGGCCCAGTCTGCAGGCGTCCACATCAGATCATCAGCCTGAGGGAAGAAATTGTGCGACATCTCAAAACCTGACAGGTTACCCAACAGACACCGATGAGCGATTACCGCCCCTTTGGGAGGCCCCGTAGTTCCCGAGGTATAGATGATGAGAGCCGGATCATCAGCGGCGCTTTTGATCGTCTCGAAAGTATCANCGCCGCGGTTTAATAAAGGCCAAAAACCCGCCTTCNGGTCGTCACAATTTATTACGGTATCCAGATCAGGCAGTTCAGNGCGCAAAGACTGAACGCGATCAAATCCCTCTTTCGAGCAAATCGCGATTCTGGCGCCGCTGTCGTGCAATCGATACTGCAACGCGTCTGTTCCAAACAGAACCGACAAAGGAAGCGAAACCGCACCAATCTTCCACGCCGCAAGATGACACAAACCGGTTTCAACCCGTTGGGGCAAAATAATCGCGACCCGGTCTCCTGGCTGGACTCCAACGCTCTGAAACGCATTGGCAAGGCGGTTGGAAANTGAACGAAGATCACTAAAGGTGTAGCGTGTCGTTTGGCCTGCACTGGTCTCACATAAAAGTGCCGTGGCGCTGGATTTTCCGGCGTGTCTATCGCAGACCGCCCCAGCCATATTAAAGTCCCCAGGCACCTGCCAGCGAAAAGATCGATGCACCTCTTCAAAGCTCTTCGTTTTAGGATCTACCAACGATGTCAACACAGCGTCTCCCCTTACTTATATGTCCGGTTTTGAGCCCCAAACCACGTAGAGACTTGGTCTAAGCGGATTCTAACCAGCCCTGAGCCGTTCATAGCTATGATCAAAGCGCGAGGAATAGCTCACAAGATGTAGATTGGCTGGTCAGTACGTGGCGCACCGGAAACCGGCTAACCGGGCCGGGGGTTAGCGCTTTATCGAGCACGGCCCGCTTAGCCGCACCAATTATTGGAAGAACAACATGCCTCGCTTGGCCGAGAGCCCCCGGACTAAGGCTGATCCGTTCAACGGGTTGAATCAGGGCTGTACTCGCCGCCACAAGTCGTGTGCGTTCCTCGTTTTCGCCGCCACCGGGAAACAACGATGCGATATGGCCATCATCACCCATCCCAAGAAAAACCACATCGAACGGAACTCCAAGGTCAACCAAACGTTGTTCAACCTCGTTCAAGGCATTCTTTGCACTGGCATGCCTTGTCTTTAGACCGCAAAAACGAGCGACTGTAGCAGGGCCCTGCAGTAACAGGCCCCGAACCAGCCTCTCATTGCTATCGTCATCATCTATCGGCACCCAACGCTCATCCACTAAAAAGATATGCACATTGGCCCAGTCCAAATGACACTGCGAAAGAACCGGAAACAAGGCGCTCGCCGTTCTGCCGCCACACACTCCCAAAGATGCCTTGCCACGCCGCGCAAGAGACTGTTTGAGTATTTGCTCGAGTCTCGTCGCGGCAGCGCCAATGGCCNGGTCACCCGACGAAAATTCATTCATTGAGCATCGATGGGTCATCGGTAGAACACGCTTATCGACCCCGATTCACCACCGACCAAAGGCTGGCGAGTACAAATAATATGATCGCCGCTACGATCATGGTCGGGCCAGTCGGAGTATTCCAGTAAAAAGAAGCGCTCAGGCCGCTAATGATTGAACAAAGACCAACAATAGCAGCGATCACAGCCATGGATTCAGGGGTGCGCGACATCGAGCGTGCGGCAGCGGCCGGTATGATCAACATGGCGGTAATCAATAATGCACCAACGATCTTGATTGCCACCGCAACCAGCACTGCGAGAGCCAGCGTCAGAATAAGTTGTTCACGCCGGGCGTCGTAGCCACGGGCAGCAGCCAGATCGGTACTCAGTGTCACTAACAATAAGGCCTGCCAGCGAAGCCTCAGCAGAATCAGCACCACTACCGCCCCAATCCAGATTACCGCAATATCTAGTTGGCTGACGGCAAGGATGTCGCCAAAAAGATAGGCCATCAGATCGACTCTTACCCCAGGGAGAAATGATACCGCCACAAGACCAAGCGCCAATGCACCGTGCGCCGCTACGCCTAAGAGAGTATCCATAGTGTAGAGCCGCCCGGCCAGCGCCAGCACCCCCAGCGACATTGCGAGTGCTGCGACCAGCACGCCGACAAATAACGACAAAGAAAAAGCCAGCGACAATGCAACACCAAGGATTGCGGCATGCGCCGTGGCATCACCGAAATAGGCCATGCGCCGCCAGACCACAAAACAGCCCAGCGGCCCAGCCGCAAGCGCCAGCCCGATCCCCGCGAGCGCTGCTCGAATCAGAAAATCATCCAGCATGGGTGTCTGTNGTGTCTGCGTGGTCATGACGATGGTCATGTTCGTGGCGATACAAAGCCAGCGCCCCCTCAGCTCCAAATCCAAACAGAGCCTGGTATTCCGGTGCAGCCGAAACCACGGTCGGCGTGCCCTCACAACAGACATGCCCATTAAGGCAAATCACATGATCGGATGAGCGCATCACGACATGCAGGTCGTGACTAACCATCAGCACAGCGCAGCCGATCTCCCCGCGCACCGCTTCGATCAAGCGATAAAAAGAAGCCACCGCCAATTGATCAAGGCCCTGCGTCGGCTCATCGAGCACCAACAGGGCCGGGCGTGCCAACAGAGCCTGCGCCAATAAGGCCCGCTGGAATTCACCCCCGGAAAGCGAGGTCATCTGCTCCCCGAGTAATCCGACAATATCAACTCTCTCCGCCATACGCTGGCGATCACTTGCCTGATGCGCTCCCGCCAGACGCAGCCAGCGAGAAACCGTCAATGGCATGGACCGGTCAATAGCCAGGCGTTGGGGCACATAGCCGATGCTCACGCCAGCGCCACGGGTAACTACCCCTTCGGTCGGGGATTGCGCGCCGATCAAAACCCGCAGCAGTGTTGTCTTGCCCGACCCGTTGGGGCCTACGATCGTGACAATCTCCCGCTCGCGAATTGACAAATTGATATCGCGCAGGATGCGCCGTCCACCAAAGCGTATACCAACACCGCGCGTACTTATCAGGTTCACAANATCATACCTCCCGACAAGCGGCGCAGATGCCTTCGGCCTCAACNANGGTCTCTTGGATATCAAAGCCGATAGCGCGGGCGGTCCTGCCGAGTGTTCCACTGGTGGACTTACCGTGTGTTTCAGCCACCTGATGGCAATCTTTACAGATCATGAATGCTGGCGCATGTCCTGCCTGTGGCTTGTTGCAGGCAACAAAAGCATTCAGTTTTTCAATCCGGTGCACCAGACCGTGCTCAACTAAGAAGTCCAGGGCCCGGTAAGCCACGGGCGGCTGGGAGCGAAAGCCCGCGCTGGCCAGTTTTTCCAGGATCGTATAGGCGCCCAATGCGCCATGGGATTCTAAAAGCAGCTCCAATACTTTTTCCCGAACCGGGGTGAGCCGTAACCCCCGAGTGGAACAAAGCTTATGCGCCGCTTCCATTGCGGATTTGGAGCAGGCGCGGTGGTCATGCTCGACGAAAATCTGAGCCGACGTCGTTAATCGAGATTCGGTTGGCATCAGTAAACGCTACCCCCTACCGAAATGATTCCGCTCAATCGCATTATCCCCCAGCACCCCAGGCGTCCAAATCGATCGATAAATTAAAGAGCATAATTCCAAAGCTCTGTCGCCTTTTTGCAGCAAATACAACACCCAGTGAGTAAACTCTTGGCAGTAGCCATGATAGCTATTCTTCCGCGCAAGCGACTATCTCTTTGGCAATGCTTTCCAATACCTGCGGATATAAAGCCATGCCAAGTGCGAGTTCGATACCCTGGGAATCTATCACCGCTGTGCTTACCCCAGCATCTTGAAAAACGCTAGCCACCAGAGTTGGGTTGAACTGGGGCTCTGAGAAAACACAGCCGATTCCCAGCTCGGCCACTTGTCCTCTGATCTCAATGATCCTGGCAGGGTTAGGGGCCACGGCATCGCCAACCAGGATTGACCCTGACGCCGAGAAACCAAAGCGTCGTTCGAAATACTGATAAGCATCGTGAAAAACAATAAATCTGAGTCCGCGAACAGCGATAAGCGCTTCATTGATTCGAGCTACCGCTTGGGATATCTCCAGTGTCCCAGCGGCGGCATTTTGAAAATAAAGATCAGTATTTGAAGGATCAATCTTGGACAACTCTGACGCCATCACACCAAGCCAGGCTTTTCCATTATCAGGGTCCAGCCAGCCATGGGGATCGATGACACTATGATCGTCGTGGTTGGCAAAAGTGGCGCCTGCCCGATAAGGCAATTCGACAGCACCATCGGCCTTCATCAATTCAACGACGTGGGCTTTGCTGGCGAGAATCTCAAGCCTGCGCTTCAGCCATGGCGTCAGCCCTTCGCTCACCCAGAAAACCAGATCGGCTTTTTCAAGAGCAGCGGCTTCCGATGGACGAAGGGAATA
>JGI26261J51718_1000367_pt1 | contig 22794 bp, 11 predicted proteins | sample SaaInlV_135m_DNA_3_FD_51718 | JGI IMG/M metagenome (IMG submission 51718)
GAACCCCGTTCCAGACTGCATACCATACCAATTAGTACCGTCTGATACGAATACATAAATATCAATACCAGAATCAGCAGTAGGTGCTGAACCACCATTCCACTTAATCGTACCTGCCCAAGTAATACTTGTAGCAGTTGCGTGAATAATGGTAAACGACTTGCCACTTTCTGCTGTTGGCATAGTGATTGTCATAGTGCCAGAACAAGAATACAAAGTACCATCATTAGATAAATCTGGTGTGAATCCTGCTGACTTAGCAGTTACAGTTTCAGTAATTGCCTCGAATGTTTGGTCTTCAGTGAATGCTTGAGCAGAAGATGTGATTGCTGTGTTAGCTGCGTTTGCTTCCCCTGTAGATGTTATAACATTACTACCATCAATAGAAACAACACCCGATGCTGTGTATGTAGTGTCAGTGTCAGTAGCCCAGCTTAATACTGCACTGCCATCTGTTTTTAATAATTGCCCTGCCGAGCCATCAGTTGTAGGTAAGGTTAAAGCAACACCGCTTGATCCACCTTTAATTTTATCGACCGTTAAAGTACTAGCCATATTGTTTTCTCCTTATTAAATAATTTTTAATTCACCTGATCCAGCTACTGTCCAAGTAGCTGTTCCAGATACTGTTATATCACCTATCAACATATGGTTCTTAGTAGTAACCAGTGTGGTTGTCACATCAGCACTAATGTCATTAGGGTTGTTGAAAGTATCTCCCACATCTAGGGAGGCTCCAGTTAGGGTTGCCCAACTATTATCTCCTCTCAAATAGGTAGATGAGCTAGCAGTACCTGTTGCACTTAGTTCATTAATACCGATGGCATCATCTGCCATTTTAGCGTTTGTTATAGCATTAGATACAATATCTGCTGCTTCTACTGAGCCATCTTCTACAGCTACCGGAGTACCTCTTCCAATGTACCCACTCATTAGGTTATCTCCATCACTGAAACTAATGTATCTAAGGAATTAGCTGCNGAGCTTTTTATTCTTATAGCATCTCCTGCGTGTAATACTATCTTCCCATCTACGAAACTTAAAGCAGTTCCTGAAGGGATCGGAGTATCTGTACCTGTTAAGCTGATTTCAGCAGTTCCGTCGTATACCACTACCGTAGTGTCTACCGTTACTCCAGAAGCAGTATTAGATACTACCCCTCCAATAACTACAGCTTTTGTGGCTGCTGGTACCGTGTAAACTGGAGTCAGTGTAGTTGGTACATTGTTATATGTAAATCTTTTAAATGTATTTGCCATTTTATTTTCCTATATTATCCAAGAGCAATCGCCATAGCAATTACATCATCCATTGTGGCATACCCTGAGTGGGTGTGCGCGTCTACGTAAGCCTTAACAGACTGTTGTGTAGGTACCTTAGTGCTAGAGTCTGAAGATAAATTATCTTCATCTACAACGAAAGACATAGCAGCAGTTGTAGTATCTGCTTCCATCACTGCACCAGCAGCTGCTACCGTTGTTGCATCTGTTACATCTGCTGAAGTATCAATGCCACTTAATTTAGTTTGTTCGGCATCACTAAATTCATTAGTATCTGCGTTAGCTTCATATGCAGTTTTAATCTCTGCAGCAGTTTGATCTGCGGTTGCAGAAGTTTCAATTCCACTTAATTTAGTTTGCTCTGCATCACTAAATTCATTAGTATCTGCGTTAGCTTCATATGCAGTTTTAATCTCTGCAGCAGTTTGATCTGCNGTTGCAGAAGTTTCAATTCCATCTAATTTAGTCTTTAGTGTAGCTGTAAAGTTCTTTTCAGTTAAACCATTATCCCCTACAGTATATGTAGTATTAGTATAGTTATTAACATGAAGATTAGTAGCACCTTGATCAGATGTCCAATCAATATGCTCATTAGCTACAAAATCACTAAGACCATCATGAGTAACCGTGACTGCCCCTGTATCTCCATTTACTGATAGTACAGTATCTGTAGGAGTAGCTAATAACGTAAAGTCTGCCATTGTACCTGCAGTACCTGAATTTCTTACATAAGTTTTGTTCTCATCTGAACGAACTACAACATCACCTTCTTCTGTAGTTAATGCTAGCTGAGCTAATTCACTTGCTGCGGTTTGAACTGTAGTTAATGCAATAGCTGTAGTAGTTATTACATTAGCGCCATCAATATTAATACCCGTACCACCTGTATAGGTTGTATCTGTATCTGTGTCTGTAGGAGTTGCCCAAGAACCATTGTATTGTAAAAACTGGCCTGATGTACCTACTGAAGGTACAAGCCCTGAGTTACCTTCTGCAATTGCAGAGGTGTACTGTACATTAGGCTTGTTCTTAATATAATCATCTACACTTGTAGTAGCTTGATTCCAGTCTGGCTGAACATTAACTTCTGCGGAAGCAGCTATGCCACTTAATTTGGTTTGCTCCGCATCACTAAATTCATTAGTATCTGCGTTAGCTTCATATGCAGTTTTAATCTCTGCATTTGTTTGATCTGCGGTTGCAGAAGTTTCAATCCCACTTAATTTAGTCTTTTCAGCACCAGTATAATCATTAGTAGATTTAACATAGGTTGAACCATTTGCAATATCATCTAAAGTACCTGATAATTCACTTAGAGCATCTTTACTAGCTACTTGAGAATCTACGTAAGCCTTAACAGACTGTTGTGTAGGTACCTTAGTTGCTAAGTCTGAAGTCATATTATCTTCATCTACAACGAAAGACATAGCAGCAGTTGTAGTATCTGCTTCCATCACTGCACCAGCAGCTGCTACATTAGTAGCATCTGTTACATCTGCAGAGGCTTCAATACCATCTAATTTAGTATGGTCTGCGTTAGTGAAGTCATTAGTAGTTAATCCGCCATCCCCTACAGTATATGTAGTATTATTATCAGGAACTGTTACTGTATCAGTAGTACCATCTGCTCGATTTAGAGTAATAGTATGCCCACTAATTGTCATAGCATTAGCAGAAGCTGATAATGCTTGCGCCGAAGTAGTGGCTACTTTAGTACCTAAAGCGGTTGTTACTGTGGCTGCGTACGACGAGTCATCATTAATTGATTGAGCTAACTCATTAAGAGTATCTAAAGCTCCTGGGGCTCCTCCAATTAGCTCAGTAATTTCTGTTTGTACATAAGCTGTTGTAGCTATTTGAGTAGTGTTAGTATTAGATACCGCGGTAGGGGCTACTGGAGTACCTGTTAAAGTAGGGCTTGCTAGAGGAGCTTTTAAATCTAAAGCTGTTTGTAATCCATCTACATTTGCTATAACATGGTTATGACTATCATCTGCAATAGTAGCAGTAATAGAAACATTACCTAAATTTGTCATTGTTGCCGAGCCGGTTACGTCTCCTGCAAGTGTTATAGTAGGGTCATTAACATCCAAATCTATAGTACCATCGGAGTCTTGATAAGTAACTGTAATACCTGATTCAGTATTACTAGAGAACATATCTCCTACTCTATCTTGTACCCATTCTGTGTCTACATTAAATGTTCTATCTGCAGCTAAAGTTCCTCCGCCAGTTAGGCCAGTGCCTGCAGTAATAGTAGTACTATCGTCTGCTTTGGCATCTAGAGCTGTTTGTAATCCATCTACATTTGCTATAACATGGTTATGACTATCATCTGCAATAGTAGCAGTAATAGAAACATCTCCACTAGCATCCATATTAGCTGAACCAGACACATCTCCAGTTAAAGCTATAGTAGTAGTTTGATTATCCCAACTATTTGTACCATCATACACAAGAACTTGTCCTGCAGCTGGGGTAGAAATAACAGTATCCGTTAGTTCTGAAAGTTCGTTCATAGCTGCATGTTGTGCATCTACATACGCTTTAATAGATTGTTGGGTAGCTAAATGACTAGCAGAGTCTGATATTAAGTCATCTTCATCTTTTATAGATGTACCAGATATAGCTCCCTCTAATACAGGGCTCGCTAAAGTTTTATTAGATAATACTTGACTTCCTNCTAAAGTGGCCACTGTGGAGTCTATATTAATAGTAACTGTGTTGCCTGAGCCTATAGAATCTAAACCGGTGCCNCCTGCAATAGTTAGTGACTCTGAATCTAAATCAATAGCTAAAGCTCCTCCAGTGTCTCCTTGGAAGTCTAGATCTTGTGCTGTAGTAACCGAGTCTACATAAGATTTAGTAGCCGCATGATTTGCCCCCGTAGGTGCGCCACTTAAAGTCAGAAGACCTGTCATGGTGTCCCCGGCTTTAAGAACGTTTAAACTTGCTGCTCCTGTTATAGTACCAGTTACATTACCAGTTACATTACCAGTTAAGTCACCGGTTACATCACCAGTTAAGTCACCGGTTACATTACCAGTTACATTACCCGTTATAGCAGCTTCAACTGTACTAGCTACGAAAGTCTCACTTCCCACAGTCCATTTATCTGCACTTTCATCCCACAATAATGTTTTATTAGTAGAAGTACCTCGTTCAATTTCTATACCACCATCTTGTGATGGAGTACCTGTCTCATTACTGTTAATTAGTACAATATTATCTGCTAAATTAATAGTTTCAGTATTGATTGTTGTAGTAGTACCACTTACAGTTAAGTTTCCACCTACTGTTAAATTATTAAATGTGGGGTCGTCTGTAGTGCCTACAGCCTGCCCAATAGATATTGTAGCAGTAGAACCTTCTGAAGCAGTATGACTAACAGATACCCCTGTACCTGCTGTGACATCTGTCATGTAGTTACCTGTAGTATCTGTACCTAGAGCAACTGAATTTGCTGCTACTGTTGTAGTAATACTTACATTACCCAAGTCAGTCATAGTAGCTGAACCTGTTACGTCCCCTGTAAGGGATATAGTAGGGTCATTAACATTAAAATCTAATGTACCATCTGAATCTTCGTAAGTAACAGTAATACCACTTTCAGTATTACTAGAAACCATGCCACCTACTATATCTTGTACGTTTTCTGTTGTAGGAGTGAATGTTGCCGGCTTATTAAGTAAAGTATTCCAATCCCCGTAAACGTAGGCTAAAGAATTCCATGCAGTTGTGCCATCTCCTACTTTGAATTTATCAGTAGTTGTATTTAGTCCTAACTCTCCTTCTAGTAGAATTGGGTTATTAGAGGTCCAGTTAGTACCGGTGTCTCTTCTAAATTGAATTTTTACTGCCATTTAATTTATCTCCTAACTTAAGTCGAATATAAGGTCAGCGAATCCGCTATCAGAGGAAGTGCTACTTCCCCCATCCATTGTGAAAAAAGAAACCCCCCAAGATGCGGTGGACCCATTAGTTGTTAAAACTTTTCCAGAGTGCCCCCCTTGACTTGGTAGACTCCCTGTACCTGCAGTTGTGGTGTCTAACCAAATATCTGAGGTTCCATTATTTACTCTCTTGTACAAAGTATTAGCTGTAATACTATACCATGAGTCTCCTATCAAAGGAGAGGACGGAGCTGTATTAGCATCCGTATGAATAGCTCTAGCTTCCCAATTAGTGGTAGTAGAGTTATATCTTAGTATGTTATTATTCGCAACACTTGTGAGGTCTACATCACTGAGTTCCGACATACTTCCAGCACCTCCGCCATTTGCNGCTAAGGTGTGGGCTGTAGCGTGATTAGTNGCGATACCGGAGGCATTGAATAAAACAAAACCTTTATCTGCGGCGCTATACTTAATAGTCACGTCATGTGTGTGAGCAGAAGTAGAACTAGACTTAGATGTAACAGATGTTACAACTCCTGCAATTAAATCTAGAGCTTGTTGTCCTGTAATTGATACAGAGTGAGCGTGAGAAGGGCTACCCCCAGCTACTAACTGGAAGGTAGGCCCCACGCCTAATTCTACTATACTAGCAACTCCAGAGACTTCTTTCTTTACGAATAGTCTACCATCGTTAGTATTTAAGGCTACTTCACCTAAATTAAGGTCACCTACTCCCGGTAATTTACCGGGGGTTGCAGACCTTTTTAATAGAATCTTTTGGTTAGGCATATTAGCTTACCAAGTACCGCCGTCAAGAGTGTCCGTAACTTGGAACTCGTATCCACCGCTACCGGCAGCTTTAACCATTAATAGCTTATCTAGGTCTGCTGCTACTAATGAATCTGGAGTACCGCCTGTATCTCCTACTGCGCTTGCCCAGATCTTATCATAAACTTTCTGCCATTGAACATCTCTGTTAATAGTATCACTACCAATTCTAACATGGTTAGCTCTAAAGTCTGCGTAACTATTGATTGTTGTTGCGGACCCTGGGTTAGTGCTACCTAAGTCGTCAGAAATGATTATCTGGTCTGTAGATTCATCCCATACCATACCACCGTACTTGCGTACAAAAGAACCACCACTAGCAACTGCTCTAGCCCATGATACTCCGAAATCTGATACTGTAGCTGAGCTTGGAGCGGAGCTTACATCACCCAAGATTAGAATATTATCATCTACTTGAATAGTTTCTGTGTTAATAGTGGTTGTAGTACCATTAACAGTTAAATTTCCTGCAACAGTTAAAGCGCCTGTCTTAATATCAACATTACCTGATTTATCGATTTCAAACTTACTAGTTCCGTAGCCCGTTTGTACTTTAAATAGGTTAGAGTCCCCATAGACCGCTTCACCAGTAGCCGTAGTAGTAGCATTAGAGCTTAATACTAAAGAACTATTGTTAGTTACAGAATCTACTTCATATGGAACACCATCAATTTTAATAGCATCCCCTGCTACTAACTCAGTATTAAATAAAGTTCCTGTACCACTTACTGCAGTACTACCTGTAGTTACTGCAACAGTACCTGTTAACGTTACATTTAATCCACCAGTAGAAGTAACTAAAGAATTGATTGTTCCGCCTGTTAAAACAACGCCATCAATAGTACCAGAGTCAATATCTACTTTAGTAATGTTAACTTCGCCAGTACCTGCCGGAGTAAGATTAATGTTTCCATTAGCATCAAGAGAGGTAATAGTATTACCATCAATCTTAATGTTATCTACTTCTACTGCATCAGTAAACTTAGCGTAACCAGCAACTGTGAAGTCTGCATCGCCTGTAGCGCCACCTGTATGTGGGAAACTAACATCTGCATCTGAAGCTACTATAATTGCGGAAGTTCCGTCTTGTTTAATATTTACGCCAGTCTTACCATCTACGGTAATAGCTCCAACACTAGTATTAAAGTTAGAAGCTGCTGCTGCATCTAAACTGATAGTTCCTGTAGTATCTACAAGTATACCCTTTGATCCAGCATCAATATCGATTCCACCAGCCGCGTTAGACGCTTGAATTCGTACTGCATCAGCTGCATTTTCACCCCCAGAAATAGATACACTCTTAGTAGTTGCCGTTAGTGCAACGTCTCCAGCTGAAGAAGTAATATCGATTAATGCTGCTGCATCTACATCTACTCCACCAGTTGAATCAATGTTTATTGCTGAAGTACCTGTACCAGCTGAATTAATTTCTACTGTAGTATCTGAATGAGAAGAGTCTGCATGTAATTTAACAGCTCCTGCACTTGATCCTTTACCAGTAATGGTTACCTTATCATTATTTGATGTAATAGTAACAGCTTTAGCTGATCCTGTAGCATCAATAGATACAGTACCCGCTGAATTAATATCTACCCCTTGAGAGCCAGCACTAATTTCTACACCTGCTCCGGTAGTATCAGCATCAATTATTACTTTACCTGTACCTGTAGTAATAAGCGTAACTCCGCCATTAGTGCCTGTAGGGGTTAATTTACCCCCGGACCCATCAGTTTCTAATTTAATAGAGCCTGTTATAAATCCGTTATTTGCCCAAACTAAGTCTGTACTGTCTTGTACTTTAAGTTGGTCTGTCCATGTACCGCCATCTAATGTAGCAATAACTAAATTGCCACCATCTTGGTACATCTTTGTTTTGTCCGCACTATTATCTTCAAAGAATAATGATTGCGATTTTGAAGCACTAGTGCCTCCAAGAATTATATCTTGAGATACTGTTTGACTACCTGCTACAGTAGATAGAGATAGGAAGGAGCCCTCGCCTGCAATCTCTAGTACACCCCCGCCTATAGCGTTGGTACCAATGTATAATTTTTGTACGAGCTGATTCCAACCTAACTCACCAAATTCCAGGGTAGGGGTAGTATCCGTGCCGTCACGACGTTTTAGTAAAATTTTATTATAAGCCATTTTATTTCCTTTTTAAAAGTTGATAACCTACTACCAGACTCCACCGTTTAAGATTTCATTGTCTGTACTAGCATAGGTAAAAGTGGAAGTAGTAGAGATGCCTTCTTCGACATAACCGGCTAAAGCGACTGGTCTCCAGTCTGCTATTGTCCAATAATGTCCAGCTCCCGTACATGCGGTTTCCGTTATATGTGTTGTTACTTTAGCTCCTGTAATTAAACTCCTGCAGTAAGCTTCCGAGGCAGGTACGTCTCCTGAATAGACAAATAGTTTGTCATCATCGGTATCATACCATAAGTCACCAATATTTAACTCTTTCGCGTTATCTAGTGGGGCTTCGGGGGTTTGGTAAAAGTTATCTAACCTTGAAAGTGCAGCTTTTGCCTCTGCTGCGGCCCTGACTGCAGTATCTACTGCAGCTTGTCCATCGGACATGCCAGGGTATGGAGGAATTTGTGCAATATCTACTAAATTAGCAGCATTTTCTGTCACAGTTCCCATAATATCAAAATATGTATGTCCAGTATCGGGGTTTCTCGCTATAAAGCGGTACTGACTTTCTGTAGACCCTCGAGTATTAGGCCACAAAGAAACTACCGAGACACCAGAAGCATTAGTAGTTGATACAACCTTAGCAGGAACTACATAAGTGTCCCCTGAGATTGTGTCAACTTCTGTGCGGTCTAAAACCACAACTATCAATGCTCCCTCAACATCATTACCGTTGCTATCTGTTACCTTAATAGTAATGTCGTAAGTTGGTAATGACATATTTTATTTAAATCCTTTGAAATATGAAAATTATTAATAATTTCATTTATAGGGATAATTATACACGTTCTTCTAAAAAATGTAAACTAAAAATTTAGAAAAGTAAAAGGGGTGCCGAAGATACCCCTTTAATTTTAACTCTGAGTACCTACGATGCTACCATCTGTATCCGAAGCAGGGGCTGAGTTTTTCATTCTTAAGTCCCCCGTAGCATCCACCCATAGGTGATATACCCCAAGAACTAAATGCCCGGTATTATACCCTCCACCATCAATCTCTACCGTACCATCATTTTTAATAGCCATCTTTTCAGTTGCCGCAGAACTAATTCTCTCGAAATAAGTAGTATCAGTATAATCACTAGTCAAGTCCTCAGTTAAAACTAAAATACTTGAGCTTGTAATAGATTGGACTTCTTTTATTTCCCAAGTTCCACCGGCTGATGCTTTAATACGAATTACATCTCCTACCACTATATTACCTGAAGTAAACTTACTATCATGACTCTGTACTGTATTTAAAGTACCCGCTGCTACTGAGTATTGAGAAGTTGCCCCAAAGTTTACAGCTTCGGAAGCATTTCTGAAAGATGCGTGATCTTCGGAAGCCATTTTTGTTCCTTGAACAGTTCCGCTTGAGGTTACTTTAAAAGTAGAGACAACATCACTATTTGTAATACTTAAGAGATCAGCAGTATCTGTAGAATACTGAGAAATAGAAACTGCAGGTACGGTACTTCCACTTGTAGTTTTTGTTACTGATAATTTTTTACCTTCTAAACTATCACTAACTATAGTGGTATTAAGAATGTTAGGGATAGTAATAAATGAAGAAGCTGTAGTATGTGCTATACTTCCGGTAGTAATACTTATGCTCCCTACCTCTATTGAGGTCATTGAAGTCACTGTAGGGTTAGTAAAAGTACTATTTGATATAGTAACACTATCTAAGGTACCCCCTGTAGCTGCTATGGAACTACTGGCTTGAGTGGCTAAGGTACCTAGTCCTAGAGCTACTCTAGCACCAGCTGCTGTTGCAGAGCCTGTTCCTCCATATGCCAAGGGTATAGCTACTCCGTTCCAAGCTCCAGAAGTAATAGTACCTACTGTAGCTAGGTTGGTGGAGCCTACCCAAGAGTTTATAGATACGTTATCTACGTTACCCAGTCCAAGCGCTATCTGTGCGGCGCTTGCGGTAGTTGCTCCAGTACCCCCTTTAGCTACTGGGATGGCAGTGCCACCCCAACTTCCTACAGTAATAGTGCCTAAAGTAGTTACATTTGATGAGCCTCCCCAAGAGTTTATAGATACATTATCAACATTATCCAAACTCCAAGCAGTTTTAGAAGCCGCAATACTTGTAGCCCCTGTGCCTCCTTGTACCTCTGATATAGGGGTAGAGAGAGAAGTAATAGTACCATTAGTAATGTAAATACTATCAGCTTCTATTTTAGATTGACTAAGTTTTAGTTTTGAGGCATTGCCTTCTCCATCATAAACTATCTGTCCTGTAGTTGCTGGTAGCCCTGTGCCAGAAGATATAAGAGTAGCTGTTCCTAAGTGCAGTACGTCTTTATAAGTATCTGCAGGTGTTTTATCTTGTAAATTATTTGCCATATTATTGTCCTATTATGAGTATATTGCTGGGAATACTTGTTTCCAGCTACCCGTTCCTGAAGCTGTAGCAATACTAATAAGGGATCCATTTACCCAAGTATCTCCTGCTTTAGTGGCTGTAGGAGTAGTACCTCCTGTGAAAACTTTAGCATATACAGAGTCATGTTCGTGACTATTCTTGAAAGTTCCTGAAGCCGATATATCACATACATCATTAAGCTCTGCTACTGTAGCTGTAATACCTAAATTAGATACTACTGTTGCAGTACTAGCAACATCACTTAGGTTGGAACTAGCGTCTAAAAATTTAGTATCTGCAGCTAATTGAGTGTAGTAATCTCCTGCTGGGTCTAATGGTGCAGTGTCTCCAATGCCTCCAATAGATATACTCCAAGGATCTGAGGCCCCTCCATAGGAAGCCGCAGCACTAAACTTATTTCTGCTTCCTACATAGAACTCTAGAGATCCAGTTACAGGNTTGTATGTAGTTACTGTACCGTCCAAAAAGCCGTCTAAAGTTGCTCCTGTATAGTGTGATACTCTTATAGGCTGCCCTGGGGCAAAAGTTTTATTTACACTAACTGTACTACCTGCTACTACTGTAGTAACAGAAGATACTAGTAAGGTAATTGTAGCGTGTCTTTCTGATGCTACTGTTGTTAAGTCAATAGCTTGTTCAGCTAAGCCAGAATGAATTGATGCTGCGTGGGCGGCAAAATCTTCAAATGCGTCTGGCATTCCTGTTACATACGCAGTTCCTGCAAAATCATCTGCACTGTATACTCTACCATTTAGTGTTACGGGCCATGCCATCTTATAATAACTCCTCTATTGTATACGAACGACTCCAATATCCATCTATGTTATGTTTCATAGGGGATATTTCAGCTATACGTCCATATATTGTTTGTTTAAATAATTTATGTGCAGGTGCTTTAGTATCTGTATAGATAAGTACATCTCCACTTGATCCTTTTGTTCTATCTAACTCTAGAGCATTTTCGAAAATCTCCTCTTCAGTTAGATATTTCAAATTAAATTTAACACTCCTATACTTATTAAGAGTATCTACATAGGTCTGACCGCCTAATGACCGGGTAATCTTGGATGGATCTTTATATGTTAGAGTCCATCCTCGACTCATGTTTCTTGAAGGCTTCCAGGCCTTCCCTACTACTACACGCCCTACTTCGAAATAACTAGGGGATGCGGTATCTTGTATGTCTATTTTAATGAACTTAGCGGATACTGCTGTATCTAATAATAGATGTGAGGCGAAAGGTTTATAGCTTTCTAGTTGCTCTGCAGTAATATTTGTCCCCCATAAGAATACTCCGTAAGGTAGTGTGCCAAAGGAACCCATTGTAGGCCAAACATCCTGCCAATCTGTTTGGTGTACATAGCTCCATTTATTGACTATATTCCCCCATATACTAACAGTAGTGTTGCCCCAAGTTTTATTCGGCCAAGCCTCCATCTCTGCAGTTAAGTCTGTAGCAAAACGTACCCGCCATTTAGCGCCCCCAGAAAAGTTATGATTAAGTAAAGATAGGCTATCTATTAACTTCTGCCCTCCAAACTCAATCTGAATACTAGTAGTTTCTTGGTTGCCTTGATGCCCCTCTATAAAGCCGTTGCCGTGCTCCCAGCCCGCTTTAGTTTTATAATAGTACCCATTTCCATAAGGTAAACTACTATCCCCAGGATAAGATGCTGTAGCTAGAACGTCATTCAAGGTTAAATGTATATGTCTATTATGTGCGGGGCCAGAAGTTGTATTACCTACACTAACTGGGGGNCCCCCAATAACATAAGCTATAGATGTAGTTGGGGGAGTCCAATCTCTAGTAGGGCCACCAACACTTACATTTATTTCATCTCTAAATGTATATATTGCTCCTGCGTCTGTTGCACTAACTCCATCCTCATAAGGAGCCCCTGATATAATGATACTGTCTGACGCAGCCATACTTAGCCCAAAATTATCATTAGCCTCTTCATCAGATGCTTCGACTTTTCGTATCTGTACTAAGTCATTATTGAATATATATAAAGCCCCTGCATCTGTATTACTTGTAGAATCTGATAAAGGGGAACCTACTACTATATTATTCGGGGATACAGCTACCGAAACCCCAAAATGATCCCCTGCAGTAGGGTCCGAGGGGAATAATTTAGTATAGGCACCTGATAGCTCCATATCTAACTTATACGCTCCCCCAGAATCTACATTAGAACCATTATCCATATAAGGAGCTCCTACTACTACTTTACTGTCTGTACATGCTACAGAGTGCCCAAATTTTGCTCCATCATCTACATCTCCATCTAATACTCCGAAATGGAATTCGGCAAATGCGCCTCCTGCATCTGCTGCTATAAATCTGATAACAGCGCCCACAGCTTTATTTACTCCTGCTATAGGTAGTACTCTGTCAGGTTGCCCTACGTATACGTCGCCTCCATTGGAAGCTAAAGAGTACCCCATTTTATACGTAGTGCCTTCGGCTCTATAGGTTTGATATACGCCTGCGGGGGTATAAAAATGTACTGTTCCCTGATTTGTTCCTGCGCCAAGGTTTCCATGAGGGCCGCCAACTGCTATAATATTAGCAGATATTGTTACAGCCCAACCAAAGTTTGACCCCGCACTTCCCGTTGAAGGAAGTAGTTGAGTTTTCTGTACTCCGTCTATTCCAAATAAATATGCTACCCCAATATCTACTAGAGGAGACCCCCCACTATACAAAGTGGCATTAGGAGACCCAACAATTATTTGGGATTCGTGTATAGCTACTGACCACCCAAACTTTGCTCCCGTCTCCGGGGTAGTAGGGACTATTTTTCTAATAAAAGTGCCATCTATATTGTATAAGTATACGGCTCCTGCTCCTGAGGATACTCCTGGGGCTCCTACTACAATATAGTTTCCATAAGTAGCTACAGAGTACCCAAAATGATTACTTGCTACAGCTCCCCCATCTTCCGTAAATTTCTCTTCTCCACTCCCGCTAAAGTATCTGCTAATAACTTGCCAAATCTCTGCTACTGAATCATCGATGTCTGGCATAATCTTTATTACACGAGTAGTAGAATTGGAGCTACCAGTGCTTGTAAAAGTGAAACGAGCTGCAGTAGCTGAGGTTTCCCCTAACTCTATCCAGTCAGCAGTTGTTGGGTTACTTACTATATGCAGGCCGCCATTAGCCGCCTGATCCCCAGTACGCCATACTTTTGTAATCTGTCTATCCTTTAGATTACCTGAAAGTAATGTAGACGCTTCAGACTCTGGTAGAATATAAGTATCTGAGCTATCTAAATAGTTATCACCAATAATAGCTAAACTCATCCCCAGACCTCCATAGTTACCTCATTCTTTAAAGCATCTTCTTTTAATGATACAATTCTCATATTTTTTCCATCAGTTAATCCATACCGGTCAATTTTAACCATTATAGTATCGTTTAAATCTAACCCAAAAGGTTGTATTTTTACTTTTAAAACAAATAAATCTCTTTTTATTCCGTACAATTCCTGTCTACGCTTAGCTTCCTCGTGCCCCATACAGTTACAGGTTAAGTAAGTGTCTACCTTCTCCCCATCCGCCGCAAGCAAATGCTTAGTAATAACTGTAGGGTCTTCAAATTTTTCATCTATAAACTCTTCTTCTAGTCTATACTTATACCCATTATCACTTAATACTGCTCCTGCCATATCTCCTTCAGAGAATACTTTCCAGTGTTTTCTAGTTCCTATAGTTTGAGAAATAGAGGGGATACCTGTAGATCTTCTACTTATACTTCTTATTTCTACTTCAGTGAAGGTTTGAACGGGAGTAACTTCAGGCTCGGTCAATGCACCTAATACCATTTTCCCCGAGCGATCAAAAGTGTAAAACGCCCCCATAGATGATACCAGTGAGTCTAAAATATTAAGAATATTTTCTCCTTCCGGAACATAATACCCATGTATTCCATACTCGATTGCTGTAGTTGCTCTACTAAATGTACTAAAGGAATCAGTGTTTATATCGGTTAATTGTAGTCCACCTTTTGTCGAAATTATTCTTTTTACAATGCCCCCTAATGAAGAATCGTAAGTGGCTACAGCAGTAGAAAAAATATCTACTTCTTTAGACCCTTTAACATCTGCTGTTATTACATAATCTGCAGAAGACCCTCCCCCTACTGCTGCTGTAAGTGTAAACTTACCATTAGCTAAGTCTTCTGTAATACCTGTAGTAGTCCACGTCCCCATATCAGTTTCGCAATCAAAAGCATTGGTGTACGCGGGAGTTTTTATTATACTACAGCTACCCAGCTGGTTCCCCCCAGAGTACACGGCATCAATACTCTCTATTGGACCGTTGTGTACCTGGAAAATTCTATTGCTAGGGTCTACTTCTATTGGCTCGATGTGGGATACTTCTCCATAACATACGGGCTTTATCTTATTTTTTAATCTATCTGCCCCGTTGCTATGATCGAATATTGTATAGATAGATGTAGCATCTGGAATATCTACCCAAGGGGTAGTGCTTTTAATTGTAGCATACTTAGAGGTACCATCATACTCATCAATTTTTCTCTTTTGTCCATAACCTTTTCCACCTGTAATCTCAAGATCCATATTACGATAGTAATGGTCCGTTGTGCTAGAACTTGGGTCTAGAATTATTAATGCAGTCCCTCCTCCTTGAGCCCTCTGATTCCAGGCTATTGAAGTTCCTACATAAACTTCTTCTTCAATAGGCTTATCTAATTTGTGTTGAAAATCCCTAATTTTTATTAGTACTTCAACAGCAGACCATTCAATTTGATCCATTGTACCTACAAAGATATTAAAAAAAGTATCGTAAGAGGAACCATCCCCAATCTTTACTTTAATATCTCTACCATTTAAACTGTAGTCGTTTAAAAAATCTAAATCTCCATCAGTATTCATTAATTTAATAGTACCAAAAGAGGGAATACTTCTTCCGCCTATGCTTCCAGGAGAGTACATATTTCTAGACATACTAAGGGCCGACTTAACTCTAGACTCATAGTATGTATTAGCAGGAGTATCTGTAGGGCTTGTAGTAAAACCCCCTGTAGAATAGTATAACGTTTCCAGTTTTTCCGTTGCTAGGTTATACGCGTCTAACTCTATTAAATAGTTCCTTTTAGCATACGCGTCCTGTAAGTACGCTAATTGAGTAGTTATTAAGGCCATTTATGCTCTACTATACTTCATACTAGTAGACATTCTTTCCACTGAGGAACCAAATTCTTCATTACTATTCCTAAGTTCTACTATTTCCGCTTTTAAACCTATAATAGCATCTTGCATCTCCTCTCTTTCTTGAGAGCTAGTATTAATAGATACTTGCATTAAGGAGGCTTGCTGCTCTTTAAAGGCTTTTAATTCTTCTACCATAGGAGAGTTATTCTGAAGGACTGGAATACTAGTTCCATCTGGTAAAGGCACCACTGCTTCATTATACCTACCTTCTCCGATTAAACCCATTGTAGGGTTACTAACTATACCCCCAGAAGCAAAAGCTCTGAAGCCCCCTGATATTACTCCACCATTAGCAAAGCCCATTAAAGCACGGAAATCTTCTAACATCTTTAAGGCCCAGTCTCTATCTTTCATGAACTCGCCGACTCCACCAAACATAGACTTAGAAAGATCTATAAAGCTACTCATAGTTTCCGCTAACTTTTCTCCTGCTTTAACGTTCCCTGCCATAGCGTCTGCAGCCAATTTCTCCGCTTCTGTCTTAAAGTGCCCATATTTATCTGCGTCTGTAAGGGAAGATAACTCTCCGTATTTCATCTCATCGATAAGATCAATGATACCACCAAAAGCGTCTTTTAAATCGTCTGCAGAGTTAGTCATATCACCAAATGCTTCGCCTAAGCGGATCATAGTAGCTAGTTTATCTGGATCATCAAAGAATCCAGTACCTAACTTAGACTCGTACCAAGTTCTAAAGTCATCAACACTAGTACCTGCTGCTAGTCCTAATTCTGAAAGGCCTGTACCTACTCTATTTTTGGCACTATCAAGAGCGAACTTTGCTAACTCGCCCTCACCGTATATAGCTTTAGAAAATTTCTCTAAAGAAGTTAAGAGACCTTTAATATCTCCGAAGCCACCTTTTTTAGATTTTAGAACGTTTTGCTGCCAATCTAATATATCTTCGATTCCTGTAGCACTTAAGAAGTCTCCAGTAGTTAGCCCAATTCTATCGAAAGCTTGTTTAAACCCAAGCATATCACGATACACTCTAGATAAAGCCTCTAAGTACTCTTCTCCTGCGTATCTCCATTGTTCTACTGCGGGAATCATTTTCAAAGTAATATCATTAGCAATAGCGGATAAAGCGTTCTGTACTGCAGACGCTTGCTCCTCTGGACTTAAATCCTTTAAGTCTATATCTTGTACCGCTATTTCAAAATCTCTTAAGTTATCAATTAAGGCACTTCTAGCGTAACCTAAGTCCTCTCCTAGAGATAATACTGCGTCTCCNATATCAAATAATGTTTTAGCGAAAGAATTCTCTGCATCAGTATCAAAGTCTTTCCANTTAGTTGTAGTAGAAGAACTAGTGCCTCCGCCGAAACCTAAGAAGCCAGACTTAGTAGTAGTAGATTTAATCTTTTCCCATACTTTTAACTCTAAGTTTGCCCAAGAGCCTGCGTCTAGGTCAATTACATCTGCTAGTTTCTGGGCAACAATTTGAANACCTGCACCCATTAACTCCGTAGTAGTAGACTTACCTCCAAACAACCCTAAGAAAGCTGGTTTAACTGTTGTACCGAACCAATCTCCGAATACAGTTTCCATATCACCAATACTAAATGTACCTATGCCNCCTAACGCCTGCATGCCTTTAATAATGTCAGTAGATAGTTTAGTCATACTATCATCAATTGAACGGAGGGCGTATAATACGTCCCAACCTTGTTCAAATGCTTTTATTTCAATTTCTTCAATATTCTCAAGTGCCGTACTTAATGAATTGGCCTTTTCTTCAGGAGTCTCCAATGTCGCCGAGCTGCTGACCCTTTGGGTCTTTGGCGCAGCTGTACTAACTGATTTTCCGCCTCCCACTGAGGACATAACAACGGCAACTAATGCGGCCATTGCTGCCATCCTAGCTGGGGCAGTATACGGGTCTCCCTCCCCTTGTGTAAGGATAGCGTTTGTACCCTTAGGTCCCATTTTAGACACTTCAGCTCCAATTACCGTAGTAGAACTAGCCACTGAAGCAGCCGCTACTTCCCCATACCCTAGCAGCTTGGCTACTGACATTGCCATCTGCGCCAAATGTATGCCTTTTTCAATAGCATGAAACGCTTGCTGTGCTTTACTGCCTTCCTTCATCATAGACCCTAAAGACCCGAATGTTGAAGCATAAGACGACAGCTTTTCTTGCTCTTGTTTAAATACTATGTCCTTTTCGTGTGCTGCTCTAGCTTTTGATAAGCTAATATATTCTTTATCCCCCTTCTTATACTGCTTATTATTTGATTTGATTGAAGCCCCTACGGTCTTGTCCCAATCCTGTAAGCCTTTGTCCTTACGAATATTTAACTGATTTTGTGTAGTAGATATCATATCCACAGACTTAACAAACGTGCCGAAAGTCTTAAGCTGAGATAGCCCTACACTCTCCGCTGCGGCTTCCCACTGCATTGCTAAGGAGTCTAGCATTATTTGGTTTCTATTTAGGTAACTCTCGAAGTACTCATCCTCTTCCTCTATAGTTAGGCCTGTAGTAAGATTTTTCTTGTCCCCCGGCGCTTGCCCCCCTAGTATGGAAGCTGTTTTAGATTTGTTTTCTCCTTCTGAAAGGGCTTCTATAGGGGTTTGGGCGATATTGCTACCTGTAGTGGGCTTACCTAGTTTATCCACTACTAAATCCATAGATTTTTTAATACTTGTAAGTAACATTAATGAAGAATAGGCGTACGTTTCTAACGTTTTTAGATCCGCAGATATAGACACAGTTCCATAAGCTACAGGTATGGCGGGCGATGTAGAGCTAATAGCGCTACTGCTTGCACTAGCGCTAGCGCTATTTTGAGGTGCGGTCTCTATAGAAGCTGACTTGTTTTTTGAGCTGTTTACTGCTTTACCATTGTTGCCGGCTGTATTTTGACGTATTGCTTCAGTCAGCCCTGCAATTGCGCTAGTATTGGCTACTAGCGGGGCGTCTTTAGCCATGTTAGCTTTTAATAATTTATTATACTCTGCAGACATGAACTTTGCGTTAAACTTTAACTCAGCTACTTTTGCGTCTAACCCTGCCATAATAGCAGCCTGGGCTTTTTTAAGTTGGGTAATTTGAGTCTCGAACCCTTTCTCAAATAATTGTTGCTCTTCCTTTAGTGCCACCTTATGTTTATTCTTCTCGGCAGTTATTCTCGCCTCAATCGCGTACAACGCTTTAGTCTCTTTAGCTACTTTTCTTAGCGCTTTAAGCTGAGGGGCTACCTTTGTAATATTTACAACGTCTGTGGCAGCCTGTACCATAGGACCCCCAGATACTTTCTTTTCAAAAGCTTTTAGCCTACTTTGGTAATCTTTTAGTCCTGTAGCTTCTATAGAACCCTGGACTCTTTTTGCTTCTATTAAGTTCTTCTCTAACCTTAATCTAGTCTCTACTAGGTCCACCTGGGCTCTTAAATGCTTTACTTGAGCTTCTGCGGCATCTGAAACAGCTTTAGAAGCGTCAGTGCCTTCTCTATTTGCAGCTAATTTCTTAGAAGTAGCAACTGCTATCTTATTCTCTAAACTCTCTAACTCTGAGGCGTATTTCACTTCTAGGTTTCTCAGTTCTGTAATAGCTTTACGCTCTATTAACAGCTGTTGAGTTTGGGGCACTAAACTTAAGTATATATTCTCTATTTTTTCTTGTATGTTCAACTGAGCAGCTAACTCTTTACTAATCTTACTATAGTTACTACTTTGAATATCTAAGTTGTCTTTCTGCTCCTTAATTAACGAGTTTATTAAGGCCTCTTCCCCGGATATAAAGTTTAATTCAGCTTTTAGCTTCTTTATAGTGAATTTTCTCTCATTATAAGCTTTTCCCCCCTTTGCTATTTCTGTAGTAATCTTTTGCTGGTGTTCTAGTTCTTTTAACAGCTCTTTTTTTCCTGCAGACTTTAATACTGCTGCACGTCTCCCCAATTTATACGCAGACTCTAGCCCTACTAAAGTAGTTTTACTTAGCTCTTGCATATCCGAGATATTATCTTTTAAGAAAATAGAGTCTATAGCTGCTTGTAGTATAGTAGCATACTTATGGTATATAGCTGCACGCTTATCAAACATCCTCTCTAATATACTGTTTTTTTCTTCTTCTTGTGCTTTTACGAGTTGTAAATTTGCTTTTGTCTTCTCCGCCTCTGCAACTAAGATATCTTCACGTATTTGGGCAGTTATATGAGCATGTTTTTTTAGTTCCTTAACTCTATTAGCTANTGCAATTTTCTCAAGAGCAGCAACTNNCTCAAGGANGCTATCCTTCGCAGATNGCTCTCCTGAGTCAAACAGCGCCTTATAGGCTATTTTTATAGAGTTTATCATAGGGTCGAACCCTTCCCCCAGTGCTTCTGAAGCAGGGGAAATTTTATTTACAAAAGCNAGTAAGCTTTTAGTAGTCCTATTTAGCTCAGTTTGTAAACCACCTAAATTAGTTTTTGACTCCCCTAGTTTTTCACTTAACTTGTCTAGCTTATCAAAATCAGGTTCGACTTCTAAGTAATCCTGCAGGTCTTTATTGTCCCTGAAATTCTCCACAAAAGCCGCTGCTTGGTTATTAAGTACCCCTAGTTTCATTACTAGGCTTTGGAAAAAAGTTTCAAAAGTATTAACCACTTTATCATACTCAGTTTTAGGTAGTAGAGACTTTGCCATCTCTTTTATATTTTTAGTTAATTCTTTGGCCCCTTTCGTCGACTCCCCTATTGCAGAAGATATCTCTAGTAAATTACTACTAACTCGGGCACTCGATATATTTAAACTATCAAAGACCTGGGTAAGCGTACTTAAACCTTTCTCTCCTGCCAGATTACTAAGGCCTTCTACTGTGGTACCTGCTGAAGTCATGGCGGCCTGAATAGCTCCATTAATCTTAGTATCCCCAAAACCTTGCCAAATCTTTAAGTTCTTTGATAGCTGTGCACCTACCTTATTTACGTCATTAAACGCTCCTAGTTCTTTTATCTTTTTTATGGCTACTAACTGATCCGTAAAGGTATCTTTAAACCCCTTTAGAGTGTTGCCCATTATCTTATATTGCTGCTCTAAATCCGCAGCGCTTTTTAAAGTATAGGCTTGTATAGCATTATACTTGGCTAAAGCTTTTTCTAAAACATCATGGTCACCTTTTAATTCGTCGAACGTGTCTGTTAGGGCTTTGTTACCTGCAGTTAGAATACCTAATTGCTCCCCCCACTTTACTATTTTATCCCCAAACATAGAGAACGCCATCATAGCCAGCCCTATCCAACCTAATGCGGCGGAGAATGCTGTCATTATAACTTTACCCGCAGAGGCTGCTGCAACCTTCATAGTACTAAAAACGGACGAAACTGCAGTACCTGCAGTTTTTGCTATAAAGGAAATATTTGTCCAAGTTCTAGTCCACATGCTTGTAATTGCTGTAGTACTTTTCTTAGTAGACTTTTCACTTAATATATTAAGACTATCTACGGAGGCTTTAAGGTGCCTCATATCATTGATATTAACCAGAATACCCTTATGACTAACGAACCCGTCTTTTGTAGCAGTGTGTGATTTAGCTAGGACTGCATTAATAGTACTAAGCATCCTCTGGCCTTTTTGCTTGGTCCACTTTTCATCAAAGAAAGTGCCCTTAGCCATCTGCTCCCCCGTAACTTTACCAAATACCCCTGGCTTAATATTAGATGTTTCAGTTTTTAGTGCTGCTTTTGCTACCCCTTCTACACCTCCAGTGAATGACGCCTTAATAGCCTTTCCACTAGTAGCTAACTTAGTGCCTGCTTTTGAGGCTGAAGTCGCTAAATCGTCCCATGCTTTACTCATAGCCTCCATAGGTTTTGTTGCTGCAGCATTAAACGTATCATTAATAGCCATCATCACGTTTCTAAAAGCAAATATAATTAGAGCCGCAGCTGCTTCTATATTCTCACTGAAGAACTTGAACGCAGGCTCTAATGTGTTATTTATAAAACCTAGTATTTTTTGTACTATATCCGCCAGGTTCGCAGCTAATTTATCGTAAGGGTTGGAGTCTAATTTATCTGCTAAGTCTCCGAATTTTTTTAGACCTTGCTCAATCGTTTCATTGGCGAAAGCCTGTTGTCTTTCATACGCAGATAGCTCATTAACACTCTTACCTAAGGCTCTAGCATACTTTTCTGTTGCTGGCCCTAGTTTTACAATTAAGCCTAATTCGTCTAAGATTTCCGGCTCTAGTTTTACTACACCTCGGGTTAATCTATCTACAGCGTCGGGTAAACTTCTACCTAATGCTAGCGCGGCGCCTTTTGCCACCTTTGCTAATTGAGTTAATTGCTTCTCCCCCATACCTGCCGAAGATGCAAAGGATACTGTACGCATAGACTCAGCTAAACTTACTGCTCCTCCAGCTGCCTCTCTGAAACCTTCTGCCATTCTGTGAAGATTCGTACCCGAGGCTGCTCCCATATGCTCAAGACCCTTGACCATAATAGAGGTATCCATGGCACTTTTAAGCAGCTCAAAAGCCGCACTTAGTGCGAAAGCTTTCGCAGCAATCGTTGCATAGACCGCAACAAAGCCGCCCATACCTTTGGCCATGTTAGACATATCCTTTCCGGCCTTTCCGGAAGAGCCGGAGATGCCTCGATTTGACCGATAGACATCACTAGCGGAATCTGAATACTCTTTATTAGCTTTAGTACTATCTTTAGTAGCTTTAGTGTTCTTTTTTGTATTCTTAGAAGTGTTCTTCCCTGGAGCGCCCGCTCCCGATCCGCCCCCTATGCCTACCGTTTTAGACCCGATATTATTTAAGACTTTTTCAAGTTCCTTAGCTGTCGCCAGTACTTCTTTTAACCCTTGGTCGGTAACTTTGATTACTACGGACTTCTTTGCCAAACCTTATCTCCTAAAATGCCTTCTGGGAATGTAAAAATTCCTCATCTATGCCACCATTATACGCTATAATGCCCTAAATGTCAAGTGAAAATTTTCAATAGACGAAAAAAAGAGTACAATAACGGTTAGTTA
>JGI26261J51718_1000371_pt1 | contig 22670 bp, 24 predicted proteins | sample SaaInlV_135m_DNA_3_FD_51718 | JGI IMG/M metagenome (IMG submission 51718)
AACGTTAAAAGAGCCAGAAAGCATGGCTTTAGGTCAAAAATGAAAACCAAAGGTGGGCAAAAACTTTTAGCTAGAAGACGAGCAAGAGGAAGAAAATCGTTAACTGTATCGGTCTAGATAAATGAAAAGCAAAATACTTGCTCTTTCAAAAAACGAAGAATTCAAAAACCTACTTAAACAAAAAAAAATATCTAACAAATATGTTACGATTTTTTTTGGAAATCTAATCAATAAAGATAAGAAAAAACTTAACATAAGCTTTGTGACTAAAAAGAAAATTGGAAATGCTGTTAAAAGAAATAAAATTAAACGTAGATTGAGAAATATAGTGAATGAAGCAGTTAAAAAAGTAACAGTTAAATTTGACTATTCATATCTTGTTATTGCTAAGTCAACTATGCTAAACAATGAATACAAAAATATAAAAAAAACTCTATTTCAGGATTTAGATAAAATTAGATAATGAACATTTTCACCATAATTTTAATTAAACTAATAAAAAGTTACAAATTCATTATTAGTCCTTTGCTAGGACAATCATGCAGATATTTACCAACATGTTCAGAATACAGTATTGAAGCTTTAAAAGAGTTTGGGTTGGCCAAAGGAAGTTTTATAAGCATCAAAAGAATTCTATCATGTCACCCTATAAAGTTTTTAGGAGGTGGTGATGGTTTTGATCCTGTTAAAAAAGAAATGAAAGCAAAAAAATAATGGAAACTCGAAACGTCATAGCAGCAATATCTTTGTCAGCGGCTGTTATCATTTTATATAGTTTATTTTTTGCACCACCACCTGTAACCAATGAAAATTTAACTGAAAAAAATAAAACTGAACAGAATACAGACGCACCAAGTCTAGAACAAAAAGAGAATGTTGCTGAAATTTCAAGAGAAGAAGCTTTGGGTCAAAGCAAAAGAATTCAATTTGAAAATCAAAGTATAGCTGGATCTATATCTTTAAAGGGTGCTTCAATTGATGACTTAACTTTTAAAGAGTACAATATCAGTTTAAAAAGTGATGAAAAAATTAAACTTCTAGCACCAAGAAATGCTACCAATGGATATTTAATTGAAAGTGGTTTTATTACTACTGATAGAAATATTGAAATCCCAACAGCTGAAACTATATGGTCGGTATCAGGAAACAATAAACTAACAGACCAATCTCCCATTAAATTATCATGGACTAATAACCAAGGTTTAACATTTGAAAAAGAAATTTCTCTAGATGATAAGTTTCTATTCACTATTAAACAAAGAGTTATAAATACATCAGATAAAGCATATGATTTTTATTCATACGGACAAATTATAAGAAATAAAATTCCTGAAATTTCTAACTTTTATATACTTCATGAAGGTCTTCTTGCTACGTTAGATGATGAATTAATTGAAGAGGATTATGATGATATTCAAGAGGAAAAATTTACAAGAACTTCTCAAAAAGGATGGCTTGGGATATCTGATAAATTTTGGATAACTTCGTTAATACCACCAAGTGGCAAAGAATTTAAAACTACATTTGACTATAAAAATAAATTTCGTGCTAATTTTGTTTCAACAGAACCTTTGGAGCTTAGAAAAAATTCAAGCATTGAAGATCAATTGCAGGTCATTGTGGCTGCTAAAAGAGTAGATGTAATTGATGGATATGCAGAGTCATTAAACATAGAAAAGTTTGATTTAGCAATTGATTGGGGATTTTTATACTTTATTACTAAACCATTGTTCCACGGTATAGATTACTTCTTTAAGTTATTAGGAAACTATGGTCTTGCAATTATTGCAATTACATTTTGTATTAGATTAGCTTTCTTCCCACTTGCCAACTTCTCATTTAAAAGTATGGCAAAAATGAAAGCTCTACAGCCAGAAATGGCCAGATTGAAAGCTCTTTATGGTGATAAAGATAAGATGAAATTACAACAAGAAATGATGGCTCTTTATAAAAAAGAGAAGGTTAATCCTATGAGTGGTTGTCTACCGATACTAGTGCAGATACCAGTATTCTTTGCCTTATATAAAGTTTTATTTGTAACCATTGAAATGAGACAAATGCCTTTTTATGGATATTTGAAAGATTTATCAGAAAGAGACCCTCTATCAGTGTTTAATCTATTTGGTTTGTTGCCGTATGATGTTCCATCATTTTTAATGATCGGAGCTTTACCCATTGCAATGGGGGTCAGCATGTGGGCGCAACAGAAATTAAATCCAGCCCCCACTGATGCTATGCAAGCTAAGATTTTTCAATTCTTCCCAATTTTCTTGACAGTAATTCTTGCACCTTTTCCAAGTGGACTAGTGTTGTATTGGACTGTTAATAACATCTTAACTATGGCTCAACAATTGTTCATAATGAAACGAACAACCATCAAGACAACAACAACTTAATGTTGGAAATCAAAGAAGAAGAATTAAATAAAATCCTCCCATCAGATGGTCCTTCAATCGATGAAGTAAAAAGATATCTAGAAAAATATAATGATGAATATATTGTCATTAAATGTGGTGGAAGCGTTTTAGTTGATCAAAACCTTTTTGATATTTTTATTAAAGACATTGCAGTATTAAATAAGCTTGGTTTTAATCCTATAATTGTTCACGGTGGTGGAAAAAGAATTAACAGTAAACTTTTAGAACTTAATATTAAAAGTAATTTTATTAATGGGCTAAGAGTAACAGACAAAAATACTATTGATATAGTTGAAAATGTATTGATTGAATTTAATAAAGAAATTGTTGATGCTCTAAAAAATCAATCTTGTGAAACAAGAAGAATAACTTCAAAAGAATACAATATAATAACTGTAAAACCAGAAAGTGATAAATTGGGTTTTGTAGGCACTCCCACTAGTATTAAAACTAATGTTTTAGAAGAAATTATTAAAGTTAATGAAGTTCCTGTTGTGGCTCCACTAGGATTAGATAAAAATAATCAAATTTTTAATATCAATGCAGACACAGTTGCTGGTTCAATAGCCAAAGAATTAAAGGCTAGAAGATTAATGATTATTAGTGATGTAGAGGGCGTACTTGATAATGAAAAAAAACTAATACCTGAAATTAACTCTCAAAAAGCTAAAGAATTAATTGATCAAGANGTTATATCNGGTGGCATGATACCTAAAATTAACAATTGTCTCGATGTAGCAAGTAATGGTGTTAAAGGTGTCGTTATAATAGATGGTAGAAAAAATCATTCTATCCTTTTTGAGCTATTATCTGATAAAGGTTCAGGAACTTTAATTAGACAATGAGAGAATTAATAAACATAAAATATTGGATATTTGATCTAGACAACACGCTCTATAGCGGTCAAACAAAAGTTTTTTCTGAAGTAGATAAAAAGATGTCCTCTTTTATATCTAAAAAATTTGATGTTGATCTTGTAAAAGCAAAAGAAATTCAAAAAAAATACTTCTATGAATATGGCACAACTTTATCTGGTCTAATGAATCACGATAATATTGATCCCCAAGAGTTTTTAGAGTTTGTTCATGATATTGATATTAGTTGGCTGCCTAAAGACGAAATTTTAAAGGAAGAGTTAATCAAAATAAAAGAAAAAAAAATTATCTTCACTAATGGCTCACATGCGCATGTTGAAAATGTCACAAAACAATTGGGTATAGATGGTTTATTTGATGGTGCTTTTGATATTACTGATGCAAATTACGTTCCAAAACCACACTTAGGTCCATATCAAGAGCTAATCAAAAAATTTGATCTAGATCCAAATCAATCAATTTTAATTGAAGATATAGCACACAATTTGGAACAAGCTAAAAATTTAGGAATGAAAACTTGTTGGTTAGAAAATGAAGAGACATTTGCAAAAAAAGACTCTGACAAGCCATATATAGATTATAAGATTAAGAACTTGCCTTCTTTTTTACAAGAAATTAATATATTAAAGAGTAATTAAATTAACTATCTAAAAGAAAAATATGAGCGATATAGAAAAAATTATTAATGAAGCATGGGAAAATAGAGATAACGTCAATCAAGATTCTGACCAAAGTTTAAAAGATACCATTAATCAAATGATCGATGATTTAGATAGTGGTAAAGTAAGAGTTGCAGAAAAAATAAATGGTGAATGGGTTACTCATCAACATATTAAAAAAGCTATTATGCTTAGTTTTAGAATATACCCGATGGAAAATTTAAATGGACCGTACAGTAGCTGGTATGACAAAGCACACTTGTTAAAAGGTAAAACGGCTGATTGGACTAAAGAAGATCATGAAAAAGCAGGTTTTAGAATGGTGCCAAATTCTCCCGTTAGAAAAGGATCGTTTGTAGGAAAAAATGCAGTGCTAATGCCATGCTATGTTAATATTGGAGCTTATATTGATGAGGGTACTATGATGGATACTTTTAGTCGTGCTGGTAGTTGCTGCCAAATAGGAAAAAATTGTCATATTTCTGCAGGAAGTGGAATTGGTGGAGTATTAGAACCTGCTCAAGCATTACCCACTATCATTGAAGACAATTGCTTTATTGGAGCTATGTCTGAAGTTGTTGAGGGTGTTATTGTTGGAGAAGGATCTGTTTTAAGTATGGGAATGTATATTGGACAATCTACCAAGATAGTAAATAGAAATACTGGAGAAATTACTTATGGAAAAATTCCTCCCTATTCAGTAGTTGTACCTGGATCGTTACCAGATAAAAATAANGCTTCTGCTCCTTCGTTATATTGTGCTGTAATAATCAAACAAGTTGATGAAAAAACAAGATCTAAAACTTCTGTTAACGATTTATTNAGAGAATAGATTTACAATGGCTACTATAAATGAACTTCAATTAGCTAAAGAGCTAATTAAATTTCCAACAGTAACACCTATTGATGCTGGAATAATGAAGTTNTTAGAAAAAAAACTTAAAACTCTTGGGTTTAAAACTAAAGTTTTAGAATTTAGAGAAAAAGATAGTAAGCCAGTAAAGAATCTTTATGCAAGACTTGGAAATAAAGGGCCAAATTTTTGTTATGCAGGCCACCTTGATGTTGTGCCAGCAGGAGATTTAAAAGATTGGACGGTAAATCCATTTAAACCTTCAGTTAAGAAAGGATATTTAATTGGAAGAGGCGCCAATGATATGAAAAGTTCAATTGCTGCATTTGTTTCAGCAGTCAGTAATTTCATTGCAAATAAAAGAGATTTTAATGGCTCTATTAGTCTTTTAATTACTGGTGATGAAGAAGGAATTGCAATTAATGGAACAAAAAAAGTAGTTGAATATTTAAAGAGGAAAAAAGAAAAGATAGATTTTTGCTTAGTTGGAGAACCAACCAACCCAAATAAATTAGGTGAAATGATTAAAATAGGTCGCAGAGGAAGTATGACTGGAAGATTATCTATAATTGGTATTCAAGGACATGTTGCATACCCTAATAGAGCAAACAATCCATCGACTGCATTAGTTCAAATACTTAAAGAATTAAAAGAAATTAAATTTGATAATGGTACAAAAGATTTTCAGCCTACAAATCTTGAAATTACTAAAATTAATATTGATAATTCTGCAGATAATGTAATACCAGGATTAGCAAATGCTAAATTTAATATAAGATTTAATAACAAACATTCTTCAAGTTCTATTAAAAAGAAAATTAATAAAATTATAAAAAAAATAAGTAATAAAAATAAATCAAAATATAAGATTGATTATAGTGTTTCTGGAGAGGCTTTTCTTACCAAGCCTAATAATACTACTTACATGATTCAAAATATAATTAAAAAAATTACAAAAATTAAACCTAAACTTTCAACAACTGGTGGGACTTCTGATGCAAGATTTATTAGAAAAATAGCTCCATGTTTAGAATTTGGTTTAGTTGGTAAAACTATGCACAAAGTAGATGAGGCTGTTTCTTTATCTGATTTAAAAAAATTAACTTTAATTTATTCAATTATACTAAAAAATTATTTTAAGTGAAAACTGGCTTAATAACTTCAGATACCTATCAAAATCATAATACAGGCGAAGGTCACCCAGAAAAGATTGATAGAGTTACTGTGGTTATTGATAACTTTAAAAGATTAGATAACAAAAATTTAATATGGGAAAAACCAACTAAGTTTGATCAATCTTTTTTAATTAATACACATTCTTCTGAATATATAGATCTAGTAAGTAAATCATTTCCAGAAAATGGTTTGGCTTTTCTTGATGGAGATACAGTTGTTTCTCCTGGAAGCAAAGATGCAACCAAGGATGCTGTGGGCTCAATAATTACAGCAATCGATGGTGTCCAAAATAAAGATTTTAAAAATGCTTTTTGTGCTGTTAGACCACCAGGACACCATGCTGAAAAAGATAAGGCAATGGGATTTTGTATTTACAACAATGTTGCTGTTGGGGCTAATTACTTAATTGAAAAGTATAAATATAATAAAGTTGCGATTATTGACTTTGATGTTCACCATGGGAATGGAACTCAAGATATTTTTTATAATAATGAAAAAGTTTTATATATTTCAACACATCAATATCCTTATTACCCAGGTTCTGGATCAGAAAAAGAAAAAGGTAAGTTTAATAATATTTTTAATATTCCACTTGAAGCAGGCACAACTGCTGAGGAATACCTAAATGCATATGAGCATGTTTTAAAAAAATTAAAAGAATTCAAACCTGAATTTTTGTTATTTTCTGCGGGTTTTGATGCCCATATTGATGATCCATTAGCGCAACTTAGATTAAACTCAGAGGATTTTTATCAATTAACCAAAAGAACTTTAGATGTTGTAAAATCATTTTGTAATGGAAATGTAGTTTCAATTCTTGAGGGTGGATACGATCTAAAAGCTCTTCAAGATAGCACTCAACGACACGTAGATGCTCTAATAGAATTTAATTGATAATTACCATATAAACTTTAAAAAACTCATATGAAGCTATATAGAATTAAGAAGTCTGACATTGATAAAAAAGGTAGAGGACTTTATGCAACGAAAGATATTAAAGAAGGTACAAAAATAATNGACTATATAGGAAAACTAATCACTAAAAAACAAACAGAAGANTCTGACAAATACGATAATAGTAAGCCTATTTATTTATTTACAGTNAACAAAAGATACGATCTTGATGGAGACTTTTCNTGGAACACAGCAAGATTAATTAACCATTCATGNAATAATAATTGTGACTATGATGGTAAAGGTTTAAAATTGTGGGTTAAGGCAATCAAAGACATAAAAAAAGGTGAGGAACTTACTTGTGATTATGGATTTGGTTATGATAATTACAAACAATTTCCCTGTAAATGTAAATCTAAAAATTGCTGTGGTTATATAGTAAGATCAGAGTCGAGATGGAGAATAAATAAGAAATTTGCAATGAGTAACAAAAAAAAATTAATAAATAACTCTCACTAAAAAAAGTCCCTCAGGAGGTGCTGGTGGTGCACATAATATTCTTTTTTTAGACTTAAAGATTTTCTCAAACATTTTTAAATCCCATTTTTTTTCACCTAAATATTTTAAACAACCAACCATAGATCTAACTTGTTGCTGTAAAAAAGATTGTGAATTAAATTCTATTTCAATTTTATTTTTTGATGATTTAATTTTTATTGAATTAATTGTTTTAATTGGACTTTTTGCATGACAACTTGATGCTCTAAAAACAGAATAGTCATGTGTTCCTATTAATTTTTTAGCNCCCTTTTTAATTAAATCTAAGTCTAACTGTTTTCTAACATGCCACCCCCTCTTTTTTTCAATTACAGGAATACTTAATTGATTAAAAATTATATATTTATAAATTCTTTGTTTTGCAGAAAATCTGGAATGAAATTTACTACTTCTTTTTTTAATTTTAGTGATTGCGATGCCATNCTCATTTAAAAAATGATTTATTGATTTTAAAAATTTTATTAAATCTATTATTTTATTTTTACAATCAAAGTGAGCAGATTGTGCAATTGCATGAACTCCAGTATCAGTTCTGCCTGAACCATTTAAAATTATTTTTTCTTTTAAAAGCTTTGTAAGTTTTTCTTGTATAAGACCTTGTATTGTTGAACCTTTCTTTTGAATTTGCCAACCTCTAAAATTTGTACCCACATATTCAATAAGTAATTGATATCTGAACATTTAAATCAAAGAACCTTTTTTGATTTGTGAACCAAGCATAAATTCCCCTATATTTTGGGGCTTTTTTCCTTGTCTTTGTATTTCTTTAATTTTAATGGATTGTCCGTTTCCACAGGCAACTTCTAAATAATCAGAAACAACTTCACCTGGGTTTCCAATTCCATTACCAATATCTGCTTTTAATATTTTATATCTTTCACCTTTAAAAACAAAAAAAGCACCAGGCACTAGGTACAAGCCATTTATTTTACCAATAATATTTAAAGCATTTTCACCCCAGTCAATCTTACCTTCTAATTTTTGTATTTTTGAAGCATAAGTTGCCTGTGCATGATTTTGTTCAATAAATTTTGCTTTATCATCTAATATGTTATCAATGTTATCTAATATTTTTTCAGCTGCTAGTGAAGAAAGTTGTTCGGAAATATCTTGTGCATTTAAATTATTTTCTAAATTTATTTTATAAGTATTGCATATTGGGCCTGTATCTAATTGCTCAGCTATTTTCATAATAGTTATGCCCGTTTCTTTATCAAGATTCATTATGGATCGCTGTATTGGTGCTGCTCCCCTCCAAGCTGGAAGTATAGAAGCATGAATATTAATGAACCCTTTTTTAGTTAAGTTTAAAAATTCTTTTGGAATAATTTGTCCATAAGCAACAACTACTGCAAGATCTGCATTTATATTTTTAAAGTATTCAAATTCTTCATTATTATTTTTTAAAGATTTTGGAGTTCTAAATTCTAAATTTAAAGTTTCAGCAATTCCTTGTATAGGTGATTTATTAATTCGCTGACCTCTTTGAGATTTTTGTGGTGGCTGTGTATAAACATCTGAAATAGGATAACCATTTTGATATAAAGATTTTAAAATTGGGACAGCAAACATTGGTGTACCCATAAATACAATCTTTTTTGGCATTAATTAAAGAACTGCTGTATTTGGTTTTAATTTTGATAATTTTTTAATTATCATCGATCTTTTTAATTTTGAAAGATAATCAATAAAAAGTATTCCTTCTAAATGATCCATTTCATGTTGTATGCAAGTTGCAAGTAAACCATCTGCTTTTAATAATTGTTTGTCTCCATTATAATCTAAATACTCTATGTCACATTTACTAGGTCTATCAATTTCAGCAAATTGATTAGGAACTGACAAACATCCTTCTTCGTATGTGGCTTTTGAAGGGTCTTTTTTTTTAATTACGGGATTCACAAAATACCTTGGTTCATTTTTCCCTTCTTTTTTACTAATATCCATTACTATAATTCTTTTTGGAATTCCTATTTGTATTGCCGCAAGACCAATACCATTTGCGTCATACATAGTGTCTAGCATGTCATCCATTAATTTTTGTGCGTCTTTGCCAACACGATCAACAGATTTAGATACTTGTCTAAGCAATTTATTAGGTTCGGTTATAATTGTTTTAACAGTCATTAAGTTGATTATTTTATTATAATTTCTAAACTTTTAAAGGAAGAACTTTTAGTAGAAGTTTATTTCTAATAGAATCTACATTTAGCTGGTTCAATGTATTAATTATAAAATAAACTGTATCTTCATCAATATCTTCAATTCTTTCTGGACCTATAACTTCAATAACTCTCAATAATGCTGCTCCTATTTCCTTTTTATCAATCATAGCCTGAATATCTGCTGGCATTTCAGATTGATTAATTTTGTAAAGATCATCATATTTTTTTGCAATTTGAATTCCATCTGATTTTAATGCTTCAAGAAAAATTATGTCTTTTTTAGATAAAAAATACTTTTTATTTTTTTTAATCTTTTTTAAGAATTTATTAAGATCTTCTTCAATTTTAGATTTAGGGTAATCGCCATTAAAATAATTTACTAATTTAGATTGATGTAATATTTTATTATTATATTTAATTTTTTTATTAATTATTTCTTTATCATTTTCGTGTTCATTATAGAAAGTCGTAAAATTAGATGGCACATCTTCTATATCTATCTGTTTTAAAAAATTTTTTAATTCTACATCAAAAGCATTGCCAATACCTTCGGACTCAAAAATATCTTTTAAAATTTTAATCAATTCAATTTTTAGTTTTGGTTCTTCTGCCAAAAGTATCCTTTGATAAATCAAAGCTTTTCCCTCAATTGAAGCTAAAGATTTATAAGATTGTTTGGCGTTCAATAATTGATTTANAGTAAATTGAAATTTCTTATAAAACTCAAATAGTTCTTTTTCATTATAATTCTTATCATGTGTAGCTTTTTCAATCGTTGAAATTTTATCTATATCAGTAATTTCAATATCTTGAATATTAAATAACAAATTAGAAGCTGATAAATATTTCCAAATTAATTTAGGTGTCTCTTTTTTTGGTTCAAATTCAAATTCAGGATTTGTTCTGTGAGCTAAGTGAAAATCTAAAATAGAACTTTCTGATATCTCTTTATTAGCTTCATCCACATACCCAAATAAATAATTGATTTTATTTTCAAAATAATCATCTTTAAAACCTAATTCTTTTTGTAAATCTAAAATAAGTTGAGCTTCTTCATTTTTTCCATAATTAATTAAACAATATAAATTAAATTTAGTTAAATATTCATTTTCCAAGGGTTCTTTAATTTTTGAAAAAATTTCACATGATTTCTTTACATCCGATTGAGACAAATATTTATCCACCACGTATTTCATTAACTCAGGATGCAGATTAGTGGCCCGATTCTTAATAAGAAATTGTTCTATTAATTCAAGATTAGATTCTTTAATCATCCAATTTGATTTAAATTTTAAAAACTCTTCTTCTGTAATATTTTTGTTTGGATAATAAGTATTAGTCAGTAATGCAATATTAAGAATTTCGGATGCGTCGCTTGAAAGATCGAAGTTATCTATATTTTTAAAAAGTTTTTTTAATATTAGGCCATCTGAATTTGACCACATATCCATACTTAATCCATAATCTGCAGGATCATATAATCCCACAATTTTAATTTCTTTTGATGCAAGTTCTTGATCAAGTTTTATTGAACTTTTTTTTTTATCAGCTTGCATATTATAAATATTACTCTCAGCTGTGACCCCTGTTATTTCATTTGATGAAATAGCTTCTGACGTAGTCTCTATTGCTTTCTTATCAATATTCCAGATGTCTATTGGTTGGTCCTCAGCAATCACATTAACAGATGAAAGCAAAAAGATAATTATAATTGAAAAATATTTCTTATTTAACAATTTTAAAATTCTCATTTGGGATAATTTTTTCTATTTCTTTTTTGGGTGAAGGAAAATCAATCGTATTTAGAAAAAAAACAAGACCCAAAATAACTACTAATCCAAGAATAGATTTAATTACTAATCCAATTACATTAGTTTTGCCTGAACTTGTATTTTTATTAAATTCCATATAACTTTAGTTAATTTCAAATTAAGACATATTTGTGTTTTTTCAATAAAGAAACTTATGAAATCAAAAAAAAATCTTGTTTTTTTAGGAATGATGGGATCAGGAAAGAGTTCTATTGGCTCATTGATTGCAAAAAAATTACAGTTAAATTTTATAGACATTGACAATGTAATTGAGAATGAATTAGGTCTATCAATTAAAAAAATATTTGAGATTAAAGGTGAAAATTATTTCAGAAAATTTGAAAAAAAAACTACATTAAAAAAACTAAAATCAAGCTCTACGGTAATATCACTTGGTGGTGGTGCTTTTTCAAACAAAGAGATAAGAAAAGAAGTCATAACAAATCACATATCTTTTTGGTTAAATTGGAGCAATGACATATTGTTAAATAGAATTAAAAATAGCAAAAAAAGACCTTTAGCTTTCAATTCTTCAGAAAATGAAATAATTGATTTAATTAAAAAACGCTCTAACATTTATTCTAAAGCTTTATATAAAATTGAATGTGATAATTTAACTAAAAAAGAAATTGTTAAAGAAATTTTAAAAATTTATGAAACCCATTAAATTAAGGATAAGTACAAAAACTCAAAAATACTCAATTATTATTGGATCTAATTTAGTTTCAAATATATTAAAAATTTCTAAAAATAATTCCATTAATTTTAAAAAATGCCTACTTGTTATAGATAAAAATATTTCAAAAAAAATTATTTCAAAAATAAAAAAATCATTAAATAAAACAAATCTTTACGTTCATTTTTTTAATGCAAGTGAAATTAATAAAAATCAAAATAGTGTTAGTAAAATTTTAGATATTCTTTTAAAAAAAAACTTTTCTAGAGATGATTGTTTGATTTCAATTGGTGGAGGAATAACAGGAGATATTAGTGGTTTTGCAGCCAGTCTATTTAAAAGGGGTTTAAAATTTATTAATGTTCCAACAACACTTTTGTCACAAGTTGACTCATCCATTGGAGGGAAAACTGGAGTTAACACTAAATACGGAAAAAATTTAATTGGAAGTTTCTACCAACCAAATTTAGTTATTTCTGATATTCAATTTTTAGAAACACTTCCCAAAAGAGAAATAATATGTGGTTATGGAGAAATTTTGAAACACTCCTTAATTGCTAATAAAAGTTTTTATAATTTTTTAAATAAAAATAGTGATAACATTTTTAACCTATCTTCTCCATTTATAGAAAAAACAATCCATGAAAGTTGTAAGATTAAAAAAGATGTGGTTGAGAAAGATGAAAAAGAAAAAGGATTGAGAAAAACTTTAAATTTTGGTCATACTTTTGCACATGCATATGAAGCTACTTTGGGCTACTCCAAGAAACTAAATCATGGTGAAGCTGTAATTCTTGGAATGAAAACTGCATTAAATTTCAGTTTAAAGCATAAGTTACTAAAGAAAACAGAGCATAATTCAATTATTAATCATATTACAAAATTAGGTTTACCTTCAAAAATAAATACATTTTTTAATTTAAGAGATTTAAATAAAATTCTATCATTTATGCTTAAAGATAAAAAAAATCATTCAGATAAAATTAGTTTAGTTTTGTTAAAAAAAATTGGGTCTCCGATTATAAATAAAGAATATAGCAAAAAAGCCTTAGCTGTATTTTTAAAAAACGAACTAACTAATTAAAATTTGAATTGAGTGAATAAGCTCTTTTAATTCTTTATCTAAAATTTTATAAATTTTTTTATTACTCTCTATCCTTTTCATTTCTTTTAATTCAATTGATTTTAAGTTAATCTTTAGATGAAATTTTCCCTCTTGATTACCTACATGATTTTTGTGAAGAAAAGACTTATCTTCTATATTAATGCTTTCAATTTTAATTTGATCTTTAAGTTTTTTTTTTACAATTGCAATTAACTCATTTATATCCATAAATATTATTATATATCATGAAAAATATTTGCGACTGGAATAATTGTAATAAAATTGGTGATTATAAAGCACCAGTTGAAAAGGATAATAGCAAAAAATATAGAATGCTTTGCTTAGAACACGTAAAAGAATTTAATAAGAATTGGAACTACTTTTCTGGAATGAATGATGATCAAGTTATGGATTTTTTAAAATCTGATATGATTTGGCATAAACCCACTCAAAGTTTTAGTTCCTCAGATAATTTTTTTAAAGTTCTTTGGAACAACACCCTAAGAGATGAATTGGATAAAGATAAGATCAATGGAGAATATGATCATATGCGTCAATTTAAATTTAATCATAAAGATATTAAAGCCTTTAGTATATTGGGCATTTCAGTAGGTTTAAAGTGGAAGAATATTCAGGATAAGTTCAAATTACTTGTCAAAAAATTTCACCCAGATATAAATGCTGGAAACAAAAAATTCGAGGAAAAACTAAAATTAATTACATTAGCTTACACACAACTTAAAAATACATATAGAGATAAAATTGACACCAAATCTTAATATACAACCTGATATCAAAGTTTCATTAAAACAAACTTTCGGAATAGATTCTGAAATGGAAGTGGAAGCATTTTCAAAAAAAAATGAATATGTTCCAGAAATTGATAAAAGTTATAAATTTGATAGAGACACTACACTTGCAATAATTTCTGGTTTTGCTTTTAATAAAAGAGTTTTAGTTCAGGGTTATCATGGTACTGGAAAGTCTACTCATATAGAACAAATTGCTGCAAGATTAAACTGGCCATGTATTCGAGTTAATCTTGATAGTCATGTGAGCAGAATAGATTTGATTGGAAAAGATGCAATTGTCTTAAAAGAAGGCAAGCAAGTCACTCAATTTAATGAGGGAATACTACCATGGTCTATACAAAACCCTGTTGCACTCGTGTTTGATGAATATGATGCAGGTAGACCAGATGTGATGTTTGTAATTCAAAGAGTTTTGGAAGCTGAGGGTAATTTCACANTACTTGATAAAAACAAAGTAATTAAACAAAATAAATTTTTTAGATTATTTGCTACATCTAATACCGTAGGACTTGGTGACACAACTGGTCTTTACCATGGAACTCAACAAATAAACCAGGGACAAATGGATAGATGGAATATTGTAACTACACTCAACTATCTTGGTCTTGAAAGAGAACTAGATATAGTTTTAGCTAAAAATAAAAATCTTAATAATGCTAAAGGTAAGGAAAAAGTTGCTAATATGATTAAAGTTGCCTCGCTAACGCGAAAAGGATTTATTGCTGGTGATATTTCAACTGTGATGAGTCCAAGAACTGTTATGCACTGGGCAGAAAATTCAGAGATTTTTAAAGATACTGGTTATGCCTTTAGAGTAACTTTTCTAAATAAATGTGATGATATTGAAAAAAATACTATCGCAGAATATTATCAAAGATGTTTTGGTGAAGAATTACCAGAATCACTGATAAATATTCAAATCTAAATGAGCAACAAAGAAACTACCTTAAAAGAAAAATTTAAACTTGCTTTAACATCTACAGCAAAAGTAATTTCTGATGATTTCGAGTTAAATAGTAAGTCATCTGATAAAAAAAAACAAAAAGAACTAAATACAATTGAAATTGAAGATTTAAATAATCCAAGTGATTTTATGAGGTTGAGAGCTGAAACAGATTCAGCTGCATTAAAAAAAAAATTTTCTAATGAGACTATTTATAGAAAAAATTTACCCTCTAGTAGTTCGTCAAGATCACTTTATAATATAGCTGAAAAAATTAGATACGAAGTATTAGGTGGGAAAATGCTTAAAGGAATAGAAAAAAATTTTAATGAAAATTATGCTCAAATAATCAATCGTAAAAGAAAAGACCAATTAAAAACTAAAGAAGATGTGCCAGTAGCAGAAGCTTTTGAGCTTTATATGCTTAAAAATTTTCATCAAATAAAACTAAGTCCTTTAACTTCTAGAATGCTAAATTTCTGGGAAAAAGACTTTGAGCAATCAATAGAAAAACATAAAAAATTTTTACAGGAAAACATGGAAGATCAAAATAATTACAGTTCAAGATTTTCAAAAATTTTAGAAGAAATGAACATATTCCAAAGTGATGAAGATGATGAAAAGAGAGAAGAAAATCAAGACCAAGGACAAGACAATCCTTCAAATGATGATCAAAATAAAGACACGGAGGATAATAAAGAAGAAAATAATGATCAAGAAACTCAAGCTACTTTAGATGCAGATTACAATGTTGATGAATTTAACTTAGATGAACAACTTTCAGATGATGAGTCTGATGAACAAAGTTCAGAACAAATCGTTCAAAAAAATATTGATAATATTAATCTTGATTATAAAATTTTTACAACTCAATTTGATGAGATAACTAAAGCAGAAAATTTAGAAAATGCCAACGAGGTATCAAAGCTTAGAAGAACTTTAGATCAACAATTAGTTGGTTTTCANGATGTNATCACTAAACTTGCAAATAAACTTCAAAGACAATTGCTTGCAAAACAAAATAGAGCATGGGAATTTGATTTAGAAGAAGGCTTGCTTGATAGTTCAAAATTACCAAGAATTATAATGGACCCATATAATTCTCTTTCATTTAAAAAAGAAAAAGATTTAGATTTTAAAGATACGATTGTAACTTTACTTATTGACAACTCTGGCTCTATGAGGGGTAGACCAATTACAATTGCAGCAATTTGTGCAGATATATTATCTAGAACTCTTGAGAGATGTTCTGTGAAAGTTGAAATATTAGGTTTTACCACAAAAAACTGGAAAGGTGGACAAAGTAGAGAGCATTGGATAAAAACTCAAAACCCAAAACACCTGGAAGATTAAATGATTTAAGACACATCATATATAAAGGTGCAGATACACATTGGCGACAAGCTAAAAATAATTTAGGCCTAATGCTAAAAGAAGGTTTGCTTAAAGAAAATATTGATGGAGAAGCAATATCATGGGCTTACAATAGAATAAAAAAACGAAAAGAGGAAAGAAAAATATTAATGGTTATATCTGATGGAGCACCAGTTGATGATTCAACTCTTTCCGTAAATTCTGGTGACTTTTTAGAAAAACACCTGAAAAAAATGGTTAAGTTTATTGAAAACAAAACTGAAATAGAAGTTTTAGCAATTGGAATTGGTCATGATGTTTCTAGATATTATGATAAAGCAATCAAAATTACTGATGTTAATGAATTGGGTGATGTGATGATATCACAATTAAGTTCTTTATTTGATACAAAAAAAAAGTTTCATTAAATATTAAATAGATCTCTATTATTCCATCTAACAACAACTTCAGCACCACTTCTTGTTTTTGAATTTCTACAATTAATTGATGCAAAATTTTTTTCTAAAAGAGTCTTTCCTATAAACAAACCAAGTCCTAAGCCTGTTTTTGGCTTTTCTTGAGGATAATTTGTGTTCAAATAAGGTTCTCCAATTTTTGACAAAACATCCCTTGGATACCCATTTCCATCATCTTCAATTATAACTTCTGTTATTTCGCTATCACTCTTAAGGTTTATGTAGACTGTATTTTTTGAAAATTTATTAGCATTTCCAATAAAATTTCTTAACCCATAAACTATTTCTATAGATTTGGTTATTTTTCTAACATTTGAGTCTTGATCATAATTATAGATAAATTGTTTTTTACTGATCTCCTTAAAAGATGAAATAATTTCAGACAAGTAATCTCTCATAGCTAAGTCTTTATCAATAAAATCATCTTCTTCGACAGGATTGAGAGTTAAACGTTTTAAAATTTCATTACATCTCTCTACTTGACTTGCTAATAACTCAATATCTTTTTCAATTTCTTTTTGTCCTTTAAATTGTTTTATTAAATCTTGAGTAATTATCTTAATTGTTGAAAGAGGTGTTCCAAGAGAGTGTGCTGCAGCTGCAGCTTGACCACCTAAAGATAAAAGCTCGTGTTCTGTTGCCATTACTTCTTCCATTTTTGACAATGCCTCTTTTCTTAAACGTAATTGTGTACCAAATGTCATCGCAAAATAATTTAAAAAAATTAAAGCAATTATTAAAGATATAGGAATACTATAATAATAATATGGATTAACATGAAAATGATCGCTCAGAGGATTTGGTAAATCTACTGAATAAAATGTAAGAAAAATAATTACAGCAGTTGACAAAAATACAAGTAAAGAATTAGTTATAAAACTCAAATTAGAAGAAGAAAAAACACTTGGCATTAATAAAAAAATTATAAAAGGATTGGCAACTCCCCCTGTTAAATAAAGCAAAACACCTAATTGAAAAATATCTATAACTAAAAAAAGAAATGCTGATCTATCTGATAGTTGAGTTTTTTGATAAATAAAAATTAAATATAAATTACTTAGAATTCCAAAAAATATTATTATATTTGAAACAAAACAATTAAATTCAAAATTCAAAAAAAAATATACAAAATTAACAGCAATTAATTGCCCAACTATACCTATCCATCTTAAGCTTATATAGGTAGATTTTTTAAATGTATGATGTTTTGAAGTTTCAAAAAACTTCATTATTAGATATCGAGATTTTGAACATTTATTGCATTAGAGATAATAAAATCTCTTCGTAAGGCAACATCGTTGCCCATTAATGTATGAATTAAACTTTGATCTTTCTTTAAATCTTTAGAATATTGAACTTGAAGTAAATTTCGGGTTTCAGGATCTAGAGTTGTGCTCCATAATTCTTCAGGGTTCATTTCTCCTAATCCTTTAAATCTCTGTATATTCATTTTTGATTTTTCAAGATCTAGCTCTTTAGCAAATTCTTTTGTTCCTTTTTTAATTTTTTTCAATTCTTTATTGTTATTAACAATATAATCTTCCAGTTCTTTTTCGTCTTTAATATATATTCCCTTAGAACCTTTGTTAATTTTAAATAATGGTGGTTGAGCTAAATACACATGGCCATTTTCAATTAATTTATTAAATGGTTTATTATTAAAGAAAGTTAATAGTAATGCTCTAATATGAGAACCATCAACATCAGCATCCGTCATAATAATAATTTTTCCATATCTTAAATCTTTTAAATCTATCTCTTGAGTTTTTGGATCTAGGCCTAATGCATTGATTAATGTAACTATCTCGTTAGAAGAAATCATTTTTGACAAAGCTTTGGTTCTTTGTTGCTCAGATGCNTCTCCATTACCATTCTTTTTTACAGTCAAGTCTTCAACATAAGTGTTTAAAATTTTCCCTCTTAAGGGTAAAACTGCCTGATTTGCTCTATTCCTTCCTTGTTTCGCCGATCCACCCGCCGAATCTCCCTCTACAATAAACAATTCTGTTCCATCTTGTTTACCTATCTGACAATCTGCTAACTTTCCAGGTAACCCACTTAATTCAAGCGCACCTTTACGTCTAACATTTTCTCTGGCTTTTCTAGCAACGTCTCTAGCTAGTGCTGCTTGGATAACTTTAGCTAAAATTATTTTTGCAACTGATGGGTTTTGATCGAACCATATAGATAATTTCTCATTAACTACTGTCTCAACAATCATTCTTACTTCTGATGAAACTAATTTATCTTTTGTTTGTGATGAAAACTTTGGATCAGGAATTTTAGTAGATAAAACACATGTAAGGCCTTCTTTAATATCATCTCCTGAAATTGCTAATTTATTTTTTTTAAGTAGATTATGTTCAGTTGCATATTTGTTAATTACTCTTGTTAATGCACTTCTAAATCCTAATAAATGTGTTCCTCCATCTTTTTGATAAATATTGTTTGTATAAGCAAAAATATCTTCCGCATAACTTGCATTCCACTTTAATGAGCATTCAAGTTCTATGTTATCTTTTTTTCCTTCTATATAAATTGGTTTTTTAAATAAATCGTTTCCAGTTTTATTTTGCAGTTTTTCTCTTTTTTCATCTAAAAAATTTACAAACTCTAGAACACCCCCATCAAATTTAAATTCTATAATTTTTTCTTTTTTTTGACTAGCATCTATAAAGATAATTTTAATACCTTTGTTTAAAAATGCTAATTCTCTCATTCTTTTAATCAAAATATTTGCACTAAATTTTATTGAAGAAAATACTTCCTTAGATGGTAAAAAGGTTATTTGAGTTCCAGTTTGTTTAGATTTTCCAATAACTTTTAATGGAGCTTTGGCATCTCCATCTTTAAATTCTATAGCATACTTTTTACCATCTCTATTGATCTCTAATTGTAATTTTTCTGACAATGCATTTACAACCGAAACACCTACGCCATGTAATCCTCCTGAAACTTTATAAGAGTCATGATCAAATTTTCCACCCGCATGAAGTTGTGTCATAATAACTTCTGCTGCTGATTTTTTTTCTCCCTTATGCATATCAACAGGAATACCTCTTCCATCATCATTAACTGTTATTGTTCCGTCAGAATTAATTCTGACATTAATATTTTTACAATGGCCAGCGAGTGCTTCGTCAATAGAATTGTCTACTACTTCATAAACCATGTGGTGTAAGCCAGTTCCATCATCTGTATCACCTATGTACATTCCTGGTCTTTTTCTAACTGCTTCAAGACCCTTTAAAACTTTGATGGAGTCTGCTTGATATGTGTTTTTATTTGTCATTTTTTTTAATTTAAGGAAAAATAAATTATAACATTTTTAAAAAAAAATGCTTAATTATCTTTATGAATGTCTACTAAAAATTGAAAATTAGGCTTAAAAAACAAAGCTAATTTGATGGCGGAGAGAATGGGATTCGAACCCATGAAAGGATTGCTCCTTTACACGCTTTCCAAGCGTGCGCCTTCAACCACTCGGCCACCTCTCCTTTTTAAAAATTTTGACAATTCATTCAAAACTTTTTCCGTTTTAATTGTCTCTATTGATGTTGGCGACCTAACTAAAAATGGATCAATATCAATATTTTTAATTAGTGATGTNTAAGTTTGAGGAGGACAATCACCTTGAATTATCATTGTTTCAATATCTAAATTAACTGATAAATGTGAAAATCCAGTATCATTACCTATACAAAATTTACATTTTTTTAAATATGGAATCACATCACTAATTTTCTTATCTGATGTAAAAACTATATCTATACTATCTCTAAATTTTTTCTTTATTAAGCTTTCATCTTTTGATTGATCTAACCCACTAATAATCAAAAAATTTTTGTAATTTTTTTCCGCTAAAAACTGCATCACATTTATATAATTTTCTATTGACCATCTTCTTTCCTTTCCAGAGGAAGCAATAATTATTCCTACAGTATCTCGTAAACTATTTTCTATACTAGAAAGTGGTTTGTATTCTATCTTATTAGAATGGGTAATTTTTTTAACAGATTCTAAAGTTTCATTGTCCCCCTTGGTTTTGGAAAAAAAACTTGAATAAAATTTTTTATTTTTTTTTAAAAAAAAATTTTGAAACTTAAAGCCTAAACCCCAAATTTCTCTTATGTTCGAAAATTTTGCTATAAACAAATATCTTAAGGATGGGTGAAAAACATAACATGCTTTAAAATTAAATTTATTAATTTTATTAATGTTTTCTAATAAAGACTTAATGTTATTAATAATATTCTTAATTCCCTTTTTCGGTTCATCAAAATAAATAACTTCATCACAGAATGTGGTATCTCTTAAATAATATTCTGCTTGAGTAGATCTTTTTGTAAGAAAAACTACTTTTGAATTTTGGTATTCAGCTAGTTTTTGAAAACAATACATTTTTGAAACGAATTGCCCCCAACCTTTACCAGGNTCAATTATTAATATTCTGTTCATCTTTCTTTACTTATTTTCAACACCCCTATGAATGCTTCTTGAGGAATCTCTACTCTACCAAACTGTTTACCTCTGGCCTTTCCTTTTTTTTGTTTTTCTAAAAGTTTTCTCTTCCTGTCTGTTGCTCCACCGCCATGAATTTTAGTTAAAACATCTTTTTTAAAACCTTTAATTGTTTCCCTTGCTATAATCTTTCCACCTATTGCAGCTTGTACAGGTATCATAAAATTATGTCTTGGAATTAAATCTTTAAGTTTTTCACATACTTCTCTTCCTGTTTTTTGGGCAAAATCTTTATGGATCATCATTGCTAAAGCATCTACTGGCTCAGCATTCACTAAAATTCCAAGCTTTACTAGGTCTCCTTCTCTGTTATCTACAATTTCATAATCAAAACTTGCATAGCCACTTGTCATTGATTTAATCTTATCGTTAAAATCAAAAACCACTTCATTTAATGGCAACTCATAATTTATTACAGCTCTATTACCAGAGTAACTTAGATTTGTTTGTGTTCCTCTTTTATCCTGACATAGTTTAATTATTGGTCCTAAATATTGATCAGGTGTTATTACTGTTGCCTTAATCCAGGGCTCCTCTATTCGCTTTATTAAGGTAGGATCAGGTAAGCTGGANGGATTATGTAAATTAATAGTATCTCCATTATTTAAATATACTTTGTAAACAACACCAGGTGTGGTTGTTAATAAATTTACATCAAATTCTCTTTCTAATCTCTCAGTAATTATTTCAAGGTGTAATAGCCCTAAGAAACCACATCTAAATCCCAAACCCAAAGCAGTTGATGACTCTGCCTCAAAAGAAAAACTGGCATCATTTAATTGAAGTTTTGCCAAACCATCTTTAAGCTTCTGATATTCTGAGCTATCAACAGGAAATAAGCCACAAAAAACAACTGGTTTGCTTGGTTTAAAGCCAGGTAAAGCCTCTATTAAAGGCTTGGCTGCATCACAAATAGTGTCTCCAACTTTTGTTTCAGACAAAATTTTTATTCCTGTTGTTATAAAGCCAATTTCTCCTGCATTTAATTCTTTTATATCTGTAGCTTTTGGTGTGAATACTCCAACTTTTTCAACTATATATTCTTGATTAGTAGACATCATTTTAATTTTCATGTTTTTATAAATTTTTCCATTAATGACTCTGACTAAGATGACTACACCCATATAAGTGTCATACCAACTATCAACCAATAAACATTTTAAATCTGCATCTCGCTCTCCTTCTGGTGCAGGCAANGACACAATAATTTGCTCTAATATATTATCAATTCCCTCACCTGTTTTTCCAGAACAAGGGATGGCATTTTCCGTATCAATACCAATCACATCTTCTATTTGTTTTTTTGTTTTTTCCAAATCTGAAGCTGGTAAATCAACTTTATTTAAAACTGGAACTATCTCATGATTAGTATCTAG
>JGI26261J51718_1000409_pt1 | contig 21617 bp, 20 predicted proteins | sample SaaInlV_135m_DNA_3_FD_51718 | JGI IMG/M metagenome (IMG submission 51718)
AATTTACTGAAAGTTCCTGTGATTGATCACTGGTGGCAAACGGAGACTAGTTGGGCAATCAGTTCAAATTGTACAGGAATTGAAATGATGGAGACTAAATATGGTTCAGCATGTAAAGCTGTACCTGGTTATGATGTTAAAATTATTAAACCAGATCAAACTTTAGCAGAACCAAATGAAATGGGAGATATTGTAGTTAAGCTTCCTTTGCCTCCTGGAACTTTTCCAACATTATGGAATGCAGATAAAAGATATAAAGAAAATTACATGACTAATTACGAAGGTTATTATCAAACATATGATGCAGGTCACATTGATGATGATGGTTATATTTGGATTATGTCAAGAACAGATGACATTATTAACGTTGCAGGTCATAGATTATCAACAGGTGCCATTGAAGAAGTTTTGTCCGAACATCAATCTGTTGCTGAATGTGCGGTGCTTGGTATTGCTGATAAACTAAAAGGACAACTACCTATTGGCTTAGTTGTTCTTAAATCTGGGGTAGATAAAGATAATGAAACAATTTCAAAAGAATGTGTGCAGATGGTTAGAAATAAAATAGGACCTGTTGCTGCATTTAAAGTAGTCATTGTTATTAAAAGATTACCAAAAACAAGATCAGGAAAAATATTAAGAGGTACTATTAGAAAGATTGCTGACAATTTAGAATATAAAATACCTCCAACCATTGATGATCCAGCTATACTGTCTGAGATTAAAGAAGATCTTATAAAGAATAATATATTAAAAGACTAAAGGTTTTCCTTCGGGATCACCTAAGATCTTACCATCTTGCATTTTAATTTTTCCACCAACAATTGTTGATGTAGGTGTGCCTTTGAATTTATATCCATCAAAAGGTGACCAGCCACATTTACTTTCTATGTTTTCATTTTTAATTTCAATTGTTTTGTTCATATCAACAATTGTAAAATCAGCATCAAACCCTTCTTTAATAAATCCTTTATTTTTAATTCCAAAAATTTTAATTGGATTTTCACACACTAGGTTCATTAATTGATTAAGGGTAAGTTTTCCATCATTTACATGATTCAACATAACTGGCATTAACGTTTGAACACCAGGCATACCTGATGGAGAGTTTGGATATTCTTTATCTTTATTTTCTTTTAAATGAGGGGCATGATCAGAACCTATTGTATCATTAAGATTATTTTTAACTCCATACCACAATCTATCATAGTGAGATTTATCTCTTAAAGGTGGATTCATCTGAGCATACGTTCCAAGTTTATCATAACAATCTGGCGCATAAATTGTTAAGTGCTGAGGGGTAATCTCAAAAGTAATATTACCTTTATGCTGTGATAAAAAATCAATTTCTTCTTTTGTTGTAATATGAAGAATATGAGCTTTCTTNTTATATCTNTCTGCAATTCTAACTATTCTTCTTGTAGATGATATTGCACATTCAGCGCTTCTCCAAATCGGGTGCGAATGAACATCTCCATTTTTAATCAATTTTTTATTAATATTTAAAATCGCTTCATCTTCAGAGTGAACTGCAACAACTTTTGAGCTGCTTTGAAATACTTTTTCAATATCTTCTTCTTCAGCAACCAATAAATTACCAGTTGAAGAACCTGCAAAAAGTTTAATTCCACAACACCCTTCTAAATTTACTAAATCTGCTAACTCATTTGCATTATCTGCTGTTGCTCCAAAATAAAAAGCATAATTGCAATACATTCTATTCTTCGCAAGATCTAATTTTTTTTGAAACTCTACCTTAGTTGAGGTTGGTGGATTAGTATTGGGCATTTCAAATACACTAGTAATCCCTCCTGCAATGCAGCTCTACTTCCAGAGTGTAAATCTTCAGTATCTGTTGAACCAGGTTCTCTAAAGTGGGTTTGGGTATCTATACATCCTGGTAAAACTGTTTGACCTTCAGCATTTATTGTTTCTTTAGCTTCTTCGGAAATTTGACCAATTTTATAAATTTTACCGTCTTGAATAGCTACATCTGCCTCTTTTAATTCACCATCAATATAACATTGTCCATTTTTGATTATAAGATCTAACATTTCAGAAAAAAGTAATTATATTAAAAATGTTAACTAATCAAATATGAATATCAAAAATGTATATATTTTAGATGATAGAGCGATACTTTACTTAAACGGTGAAGATGCAAAAGAATTTCTACAAAATCTGATTAGTAACGATATTAATAAAGTNAGTGGNAATAATAGCTGCTTTACATCCTTATTATCTCCTCAAGGCAAGTTTTTATATGAGTTTATAATAATTAAATATAAATCTGGTTATTTGATTGATTGCGAAAAATCTCAAGTAGATGGACTATTTAAACAACTAAGTATTTATAAGTTAAGATCAAAAGTTGAAGTTTTAAATCTTAGCAATGAATTTGTAGTTGCTGCTTTTAGCCATGAAAAATTTCTAAATTTTGATGAAGCTCAAGATATTGCCGGCTTTACTTTAAAATATAGAGAAGATCCAATTCTTTTAGATCCGCGAAATAAGCTCATGGGTGCAAGATTAATTATTAATTTAGAAAAACTTTATTTATCATTAAAGAAACTTGAGTTACACGACTCTAATATTAAAGATTATTATTCATTTAGTCATAAACTTGGAATAGTTCCAAAGGATTTTAACAAATTACAAAATAAACTGTTTGGTATTGAGTGCAATTACGAAGAATTAAATGGAATTGACTTTAAAAAAGGTTGTTACGTTGGACAAGAAAATACAGCTAGAATTAAACTTAAAAATAAACTTTCAAAAAGATTATTGCCGATAAATATAATTAAAGGTGAATTAATTGAGGGTGAAAATATTTATTATAATGAAAATGAAATTGGAAAAGTATTAATAGAAAAGGATTATCCATTTGCATTAATTAAATATTTGGATGAAAATTTTAATGAAAAGTCGGGTTTTAATACTAAGAATGCTTTAATTGATATTAAAAAACCAGATTGGATTAGATCTTAACAATAAATATTGGATTAAATCTTAACAATAAATAAAGAGATGTTGTCTCTTAATGCTTTTTTTTCATAAATTTTTCCCATGCCATCTCGTAAAAAACATAGGCAAAAATACTCACAACCATAACCACAATAGTAAAGCTTAAAGATCGAATTAAATCACCAAACCATAGATAGGATAATAAAGATATCCATATCATACCGATCATTTGCCAGATAATTGATTTATAAAACAATATTTTCTTAGTCATTGAAATCTTCTTATTAAAATTAATTGAATATTAGTTAAAAGTGTAAAAAGAGATTTCTATTTAGTAAAAAGAGCAATGAAGCCTAACAAATAAATTACAGTTCCAGTGTTTCCAGAAGTTAAATATTTGTTTTATTTTCATAATTCATAAGTATAGCACAAAAAACCAGAAACATGATCAATAAAGGTTTTATTTTGGTGCGGTCGGAGAGACTCGAACTCTCATGGACTATGTCCACACGGCCCTCAACCGTGCCTGTCTACCAGTTTCAGCACGACCGCAACGTGTGTCATAATAAATGAATGACATCTATCTTTCAAATTGGTAAAAAACATCATGGAATTTACACAAGAAGTACAAAAAGCAACAGATCCTATTTATCAAAAAATTTCAAAAGTAATGCCTGAAATTGAATGGTCAGTACACGCTCCATATATTCATAAAATTAATAAACTTAAAAAAGAAAAAAATGCAGTAATTCTTGCACACAACTATCAAACACCAGAAATTTATCATGGAGTAGCTGATTTTGCAGCAGACTCTCTAGCTTTAGCAATTGAAGCTTCAAAAACTTCTGCAGATATTATTTTAATGGCAGGAGTTCACTTCATGGCTGAAACTGCAAAACTGATGAGTCCAAATAAAAAAGTTATTTTACCAGATATGGATGCTGGGTGTTCATTGTCAGCGTCAATTACTGGAAAAGATGTAAGGTTGCTAAAAGAAAAATATCCAGGTGTGCCTGTTGTTTCTTACGTAAATACATCAGCTGAAGTAAAAGCTGAAACTGATGTTTGTTGCACTTCAGCTAACGCAGTCAAAATTGTTAAGTCACTTGGAGTAAAAAAAGTAATATTTTTACCTGATGATTACCTTGCAAAATATGTTGCCTCACAAACAGATGTTGAAATTATATCCTGGAAAGGAATTTGTATTGTTCACGACCAATTTAATGAAAAAGAAATTCACGATATTAGAAAAAACAATCCTGGAATTAAAATTATTGCACATCCTGAGTGTCCACCAGATGTTATAAAGGCAAGTGACTTTGCAGGATCAACTTCAGGAATGATTAATTATGTTAAAAATCATCAACCAAAAAAAGTAATGATGGTTACTGAATGTTCTATGAGTGATAATATACAAGTTGAAAATCCAAACGTAGACTTTATTAAGCCCTGTAATATGTGTCCTCACATGAAAAAAATTACACTTCCCAAAATATTAGATTGTCTTGAAAATGAAACTGGTGAAATCATTATGGATAAAGAAACAATTGAGAAAGCCAGAATATCAGTTGAAAAAATGGCAGCTATTGGCAGATAATTAAGTGTCAAAAATAAAACTAAGCAAAGACTTTATTCGTAACACTGTTAAGAGAGCACTCAATGAAGACCTCTACCCTTCTGGAGATATAACTTCAAGTTTAATTGAAAATGATAAAGTTATAAAAGTTAAACTTTTATCAAATCAAAATGCAATTGTTGGTGGTCTAGTTGTTTGTAAGACATGCTTTTGATTTAGTTGATAATAAAATTAAATTTATAACTAAAAAAAAAGATGGTTCACAAGTTAAAAAAGGCTCATTAATTGCAACAATTGAAGGTAGAGCTAAAAATATATTAATTGCAGAAAGAGTTGCTTTAAATTTTTTATCTCATATCTCGGGTATCGCAACTAAAACAAATCAATTTGTAAAATTAGCTGGTAAAAAATGTAAAATTTGTTGTACTCGTAAAACAATTCCAAACATAAGAGTTATTCAAAAATATGCAGTTAAATTAGGTGGTGGCACCAATCATAGATTTAATTTAAGTGATGAATATTTGATTAAAGATAATCACATTGCTTCATCAGATATACAAAGTTTAGTCTCTTTAGTTATTAAAAACAAAAAGGGAAAAAAAATTACAGTTGAAGTTGATAATTTAAAACAACTTAAAGATATTATGGGTCTTAAATTTAATACAGTCTTATTTGATAATATGAATATTAAAAATTTAAAAGCAGGTGTTAAGATTGCTAAAAAATATTACGAAACTGAAGCTTCGGGAAATATTAATTTAAAAACAGTTAAATCTATTGCTAAAACTGGTGTTGATAGAATTTCTGTTGGCAGTATTACTCATAGTGCTGTAGCTATTGATTTTAAATTAGAAATCTAAGATACAAATTTAGTTAAATCAGGTTTAAAATAATTTGGCCCCTTCATTACTTTTCCAGACTCATTATAAATAGGCTCACCATTTTCACCTAACTTACTCATATTTGAATTCTGCACTTCATCAAAACATTTATCTAAATTAATGCCAAATGCGTGACCTGCTCCATAGGTTACATACAAAATATCTGTTAATGCATCAGCTACTTCTAGTAAATCATTATTATCCATTGCTTCTTTTAGTTCATCTAACTCTTCTTTAATTAGATCAATTCTTAATTTATTGATTTTATCTGTACTAAATGATGGTTTACTTTTGACCTCTTGGCCAAAAGTTTTCATGAAAATTCCTACTTTATTAAAATTTGACATTTTGCTCCTGTAAGTTTTTAAAAAATTAATGTATGTTTATAATTATTTATTACTTATAAATTAATCAATGAAATTAAGAAAAGAATTCGACAGCATTGGAAGTGTTAATGTCCCTAGTAACAAGTATTGGGGAGCTTCCACTCAAAGATCAAATAAATTTTTTAATATAGGTAAAATTTTAGTTAATATTTCAATAATCAAATCTATTGCAATTATTAAAAGATCAGCTGCAATAGTTCACTCTAAAGATAAACTGATTACAAATAAAATATCTAAAGCAATTATCAAAGCTTCTAATGAGGTTATTAAAGGTAATTTAGATGAAAATTTTCCCCTAAAAGTCTGGCAAACAGGCTCGGGAACCCAAACAAATATGAATGTTAATGAGGTAATTGCTAATCGAGCAATAGAAATTTTAGGTGGTAAAAAGGGCACAAAAAAACCAGTACATCCAAATGATCATGTAAATAAATCTCAGTCAACCAATGATGTTTTTCCAACAGCAATGCATATTTCTGTAGCAGAAGAAACTATAAAAAAATTACTACCAAGTTTAAAAATTTTAGAGAAGCAATTAAAAAGNAAATCTACTGAATTTAAAAATATAGTTAAAATTGGAAGGACTCATCTACAAGATGCAACACCACTTTCTCTTGGACAAGAATTTTCAGGATATTATGTGCAGGTTACAAAAAGTATTGAAAGAATAGAATATGCATTGAAAGAAATTTATTATCTTGCTCAAGGTGGAACAGCTGTAGGAACTGGAATAAATTCAAAAAAAAACTTTGATAAGAAGATTGTAAAAGAAATTTCTAAATTTACAAAAATTCCTTTCAAACCAGCTTCTAATAAATTTGCAGAACTTGCGGCACATGACTCTATTGTAAACTTTTCAGGAACTTTAAATACTTGTGCTGTAGCATTAATGAAAATATCTAATGATATAAGATTTTTAGGTTCGGGTCCTAGAGCTGGATATGGTGAACTTATATTGCCTGAAAATGAGCCAGGTTCATCAATAATGCCTGGAAAAGTAAATCCAACTCAATGTGAGGCTGTTACTATGGTTTGCGTCAAAGTGATTGGCAATCATAATGGTATAACCATTGCAGGATCTCATGGTCATTTTGAATTAAATGTTTTCAAACCACTAATTGCACATAATATTTTGCAATCAATCGATTTGATAGCTGATAGCACAAAGAATTTTGCTCTTTACTGTGTTAAAGGAATAAAAGCTAACAAGAAAAAAATTCAAGAACATTTAGATAATTCACTAATGCTAGTTACAGCTTTAGCGCCTCATATTGGATATGATAATGCTGCAAAGATTGCAAAAACTGCTCTTAAAAATGATACAACACTAAAATTTGAAACATTGAAGACAGGATTAATAAGCGAAAGAGACTATAACAGAATTGTCAATCCTAAAAAAATGATCTATCCAGCATAAGATTTAATTGCTTCATTAATTAAACTTTTAAAATAAATTCTATTCTGAAGAATAGTGTCTTTAGAAATAAATTGATCTAAAATCTTATTTACCTCAGGATTAACTAAATTATCAATCTCAATATTATTTAAATTGGTGATTTCTTGATCAAAATTATAGACAAAATTAAACTTAATTTTGTTTATTTTTTTTCGATAATTTCGAGGGGTTTGAAAAAACTTGTAGACCTCACTGGAGTTATGAATGTCAATTGAAATATTGCTATCCAAAACTAAATTATTATCTCTTACATAAAGCAAACTATCAAATATTTGAAAGTCAACATAATCTAACCAACTAAATTTAGTTTCACTAATATCCAGCAAACCATCTTCGATCCTAAACTTAAATACTAAATTGTTTAGATCTCTAAAAGGAATAATTTGTTCTGCATTAATAATTACATTTATATTTAGATTTTTATTATTTAATAATTCTGATTTAAACAATTGGACCAAAATTGCATCTGGATTAAACAATTTATTTAAATTTATTATATCAATATCACCAGAAATTTTTGAAAAAAATGGAATAAAATTTATTATACCTTCATATTTAAAATCATTGCCTAGTGATTTATTTAAATAATTAAAATTAAACAGATTATTATTAAGTTGGTATGTGCCTTCACTTTTTTTTTTATTATAAGTAAATTCTATTAATCCATTTTTTTGAATTTGTTTGTAGCTTAATATATTTTTAACCTGCAATTTTAAAAAATCAAAATTTACTTTAGTAAGTATTTTCTTTTCATCCTTATGATTTTTTAACTCAACAGTATATGGAATATTGAATATCTCATTATTTGCTACAAAAGTATTTTTATTATCCTTTAAATCATAATAGTATTTTAATTGATCAATTTTATTTATGAACAAAACTTCATTTTCAATATTTCTATAAAAGATTTTGCTATTTTCAATTTCTAGATTGAAATTAGAGAAATTACTATTTAAAAGTTTAACAAAAAAATTATAATTTTTTTTATTCAAATCAAAATTAACTTTATTAAGATTGATATTTTTTATTCTAATATCATTTGATGCAAATAAATTACTGAATGAAATATAGATTTTCATCTCATCAACAGATGCAAATTTTTTATCTTGATTTAAAAATTTAATTTCCTGAAATGTCAAATTAGGTTTTGGAAATAAATTATAACTAAATTCTTCTGATAAACTAAAATCAATATTCAAGTCTTTATATAACTGATTCTTAATATTGTTAATTAGATTGCTGGTATCATAAAAATTGGGTATGGATAAATAAGAAAAAGTTAAAACAATTAATGCTGATAAAAACATAAAACCTCTTTTAAAGCTTAGAAAAGTTAAAAATTTATCTTTTTCAAAAAGAAAATTTAATTTGTTTAATTTTTTTTTTAATAGACTATTTATAAATATGCTGGTCTTTTTAAAAAATTTTGCAAAAAAATTATGTTTACTCATATAATAATATGAAACTTATAAAGAAATATTTTGAATGATAAACTCTGATTATTTAGATAATTTAAATAAAGCTCAAAAAGAGGCTGTATTGCATCTTGATGGGCCATTATTAATTGTTGCAGGTGCTGGATCTGGAAAAACAAAGGTTTTAACCTCTAGGATTGCGCATATAATAAAAGAGAAAAAGGCATTTCCTAATCAAATTTTGTCAGTAACATTTACTAATAAAGCTGCAAAAGAAATGCAAAATAGAGTGAGTAAGATTTTGGGATCTGCTGCAATAGGACTGTCTTGGCTTGGAACGTTTCATTCTATATGTGCTAAACTTTTAAGAAAACATGCTTCGGCAGCTAATCTTAACTCAAATTTTACAATTATAGACACTGATGATCAGACAAGATTAATTAAAAATATTTGTAAAGCTGAAAATATAGATATCAAACAATTAGCCCCTAGATTTATTCTTGCTATTATCGATAGATGGAAAAATAAGGGATACTACCCTTCTGAAGTTATAATCAACAAAAAAGATATTTATGAGAAAACCATTTTACCTCTTTATAAGATCTATCAACAAAAATTAACTGACTTAAATTCATGTGATTTTGGTGATTTAATTTTACATACTGTAAAAATTTTAGAAAACTACCCTGACATAAGACAAATTTATTCAAATAATTTTAAATATATTTTGGTAGATGAATATCAGGATACTAATTTTATTCAAAGTAAATGGCTTAGCTTATTATCTGAAAAAAATAAAAATTTATGTTGTGTGGGAGATGATGACCAATCCATATATAGTTGGAGAGGTGCAGAAATAAAAAACTTTTTAGAATTTGATCAAGTATATAAAAATACTAAAGTAATCAGACTAGAACAAAATTATAGATCATCGCAAAATATCTTATCTGTGGCATCAAACTTAATAGCAAATAATGAAAATCGAGTTGGAAAAACTTTAACCACTACTATGGAAGAAGGAGATTTAGTTAAATTGAATTGTTTTAAAAATGGCAAAGATGAAGCAATAGGAATATCTGATGAGATAGAAAAAAAATTAAAAAAAAAATATTCTTTTAATAATATGGCAATTCTAGTTAGAGCTATATTTCAAACAAGAGAATTTGAAGAAAGATTTCTTAAAATTGGTATGCCTTATAGAATTTTGGGTGGTACTAAATTTTATGAAAGATCAGAAATTAAAGATTGTGTAGCTTACTTAAGATTAATACATCAAGAGAGGGATGACTTAGCGTTTGAAAGAATTGTTAATAACCCAAAAAGGTCTATAGGTGACACTACTTTAAAAACAGTGCATGAATACGCAAAAGAAAATAGTCTAAGTTTAGAAAAAGCCTCAATAAAAATGATTGAGCAAAATATGATAAAACCAAAAACAAAAATTGGGCTAGGATTTTTTCTTAATTCATTAAGCAAATGGAGAAATGATTTATTAATCAAAAAAATTAGTCATATTAAATTATTACAAATTGTCCTAGACGAGTCTGGCTATTCGGCAATGTTAAAAAATAAAAAAGATATCGATAATGAAAATAGATTAGAAAACATAAAAGAACTATTAAGCGCAATGAAAGAATTTGATAATTTGGAAAGTTTTTTAGAACATGTTTCCCTTGCAACGTCTATTGATCAAGAATGGGATGGAGAAAAGATAAATATGATGACAATGCATGCCGCAAAAGGATTGGAGTTTGATGTGGTATTTCTACCTGGTTGGGAAGAAGGATTATTCCCTCATCAAAAATCAATTGAAGAAAAAGGCCAAAATGGACTAGAAGAGGAGCGACGTTTAGCATATGTAGGGATTACCAGAGCAAAGAAAAAAGCTATTATATCTTTTTCTATGAATAGATTTTATCAAGGTGATTGGATAGATAGTATGGCATCAAGATTTATTGAAGAATTGCCAGAGAAACATTTNGAAAAAAATTCATTTTTTGATGAAGAAAAAGAAGAAGTTGAAGATTTTGAATTTAATCAAGATTTTGAATTAGAAGAAGGAACGCGTAGTCCAGGATGGATACGATATCAAAAAAGAATTAAATGAATAAAAAAATAAAAATTTTAAGAGAAAAATTCAAGTACTACNATATTGATGGCTACATCGTNCCAAAAAATGATGACTATTTTACAGAATATTCAAAAATNAATCGATTAAAAATTATATCTAACTTTAGTGGATCTGCTGGATTAGCTGTTATTTTAAAAAAAAANAATTATTTATTTACAGATGGACGATACACAATTCAAAGTCAAATCGAATCTGGTAAAAATTTTAAAATTATAAGTTACGAAAAAATAATTAATTGTGATTTATTTAAAGGTTTAATATTAGGTGTTGACCCAAAATTAATTACTTATGATCAAGCAAAAAAATTTTTTTTAAAAAAAAATAAGGTTAAATTTATTGATAATAATTTAATTGACAAAATTGAAAGTCAAAAAATTAAAGATAATTTTCCATTTTTCACATTAAACAAAAATATTGTTGGCGAAAGTCATGTTTCAAAAATAAATAAAATTTCAAAATTATTAAGAAAAAATAAATCTGATTATTTATTTATAAGTGCCCCAGAAAATGTAGCTTGGATTTTAAATATTAGAGGTGGAGATGGTCCAAATAGTCCAGTGCCAAATTGTAGATTAATTATTAGTAAAAATAAAAAAATTTATTTAATAAGCAATAAAGAAAAAAGCAAAAATCTTATTAAAGAAAAAATAATCAAATCAAATGAATTAATTCATATAAAAGATTTTCCAAAAAAAATTCTTCAGTTAAGAGGTAATAATTTTATAGTAGATAATAAATCATGTTCAATTTATTTTGAAGATATTATTAAATCTAAATTTAATATTATTAAAAGAGAAGATCCGATATATCTTCTAAAGGCAATTAAAAATAAGACTGAAATAAAAAATATGATTGATGCACACATTATAGATGGGGCTGCTCTTACAAAATTTATTTATTGGATAAAAAATGTTAATAAGAAAAAAATTAGTGAGGTTCAGGCACAGAATAAATTAGAAAAATTTAGAAAAATGAATAAAAATTATTTATATCCAAGTTTTGATACAATCGCTGGTTCTGGAAAAAATGGAGCAATAGTTCATTATAGAGCTAAAAAAGAAAACTGTAGAATTATTGGGAAAAAAGATATCTTTTTGTGTGACTCAGGTGGTCAATATAAATATGGAACAACTGATGTAACAAGAACAATTTGTTTTTCAAAACCTAAATCAAATATCAAAGATATATTCACAAAAGTGCTAAAAGGTCATATTGCAGTAGCTAATACCAATTTAAAAAAAGATAATATTGGAAGCAAAATAGACAAAAGAGCTCGTAAATTTCTTAGAGAAAGCAACCTAGATTATTCTCATGGTACAGGACATGGTGTTGGTTTTTTTCTTAATGTTCACGAAGGACCACAATCGATATCAAAAATAAATAAAGTTAAAATTAAAGAAGGAATGATTTTAAGCAATGAACCAGGTTTCTACAAAAAAGACAATTTTGGAATTCGAATTGAAAATTTAGTATTTGTTAAAAAAATAAGAAAAAAAATCTTCTTTGAAAATTTGACACTTGCTCCAATAGAAAAAGAATTAATTAATCAGAAACTTTTATCCTCAGCAGAAAAGACCTATCTATTTAAATATCATATGAATGTTTACTCTAAAATATCAAAGTATTTAAATTTAAAGGAAAGAAGATGGTTAGCTAGTTTTATTTAATAATGTTAAAAATTGTTTTTGATCTAAGGTTATTATTTTTAAGTTTTTTGCAGCTTCCATTTTTCTTTTTGTTGGTTTTTCCCCGACAATTAAATAATTTAGTTTTTTTGAGACACTACTGACAACTGTACCTGCATTTTCTTCTATTAATGATTTAACTTCAGCTCTACTTATTCCATGTAGCTTTCCTGTTATCATAAATGTTTTATTTTTTAATTTTCCATTTTTATTATCTTCAGTAACATCTTTAATATTTAGGATTTCTGCAAGCTGATTTAAAACATCTAGATTTATTTTATTAGAAAAAAAAATTTTTACAGAATTAACTTGTGTTTCGCCAATCCCATCAATATTTAATAATTCATTATATTTTTCAGTCTTAGATAAAGCTTTAAATTTAGAAAATGATTTAAAATATTTTGAAATCAGTTTTGCGTTTTCTAAACCAATATGCCTGATACCTAGTGAATAAATCAATCTTTCTATAGAAATATTTTTTTTTTCATTTATTGCATACCTTAAATTTTCAACTGATAACCTGCCCCAACCTTCTAATTTTTCAATTTTTTTAAAGTCTAATCTAAAAATATCTTGTGGCAATTTTATAAATTTTAATTCATAAAAGTTTTCAACTATTTTTTTTCCAAATCCATCTATATTTAGTGCTTCTTTAGAAACAAAATGTTTTAATTTTTCAATAGTAATTTTTTCGCACTCATAACCTTCACTCGTACATCTTCTAACTGCATCTTTTTTTTTTGTTATAATATTAAATTCTTTAATTGTTTTTGATCCACATGAGGGACAATTTTTTGGAAAAATAAATTTTTTGATGTCTTTTGATCTTTTTTTTAAATCAACAGATAATATGTGGGGAATAACATCTCCAGCTCTTTCTACTGTAACAGTATCACCAATTCTTATGTCTTTTCTGTCTATTTCATCTTCATTATGTAATGTAGCATTCGATACTAATACACCACCTATGTTAATAGGTTTTATTTTCGCAACTGGAGTTAATGCTCCTGTTCTTCCAATTTGGATTTCAATATTTTTAATTACAGAAATTCCTTTATTGGATGAAAATTTATGTGCTATTGCCCATCTTGGAGCATTTGCAACATTACCAAGTCTTTTTTGAAGCTTAAAATCATCAATCTTGTAGACAATTCCATCAATATCAAAATCTATTTCAGATCTTTTTTTTTCAATTTCAGTATAATTAATTAATAAATTTTTTACTCCAGTAATTAATTTATTAAGTGGGTTTGTTTTAAAGCCCCACTCATTTAACTTTTCTAAGTATTTAGATTGATTTTCCACTTTTAAACCTTGTTCATAACCAAAAGTATAAGCAATAAATTTTAGTGGAATTTTACTGGTATCATCTGGATTTTTTTGTCTTAATGATCCCGATGCAGCATTCCTTGGATTTGCAAATTTTTCTTTTAAAACTTGAAAATCACTATTTTGAATAAATACTTCGCCTCTAATATCTATTTCCTCTGGAAAATTTTTTTTTAAAATTTTTTTTGGTATATCTTTAATTGTNAAAATATTGGCTGTTATATCTTCCCCTTCCTTACCATCTCCTCTTGATAAACCTTTTATTAAATCTCCATTTTTATAAGTTAAAGATGCTGAAATACCATCAATTTTTGGTTCAGCGCTATATGAAATTTTAAAGTTACTTTTTTCTGAAATAAAATTTATGATTCTTTTTTCAAAATTTAAAAGATCCTCTTCACTAAATGCGTTTGCAAGTGAAAGCATNGGNGCTCTATGTAAGGCTTTTTTAAAACTTTTTGAGGGTTTGTAACCTACGGTATCTGATGGAGATTGCTTAGATTTAAGAAAATTATATTTCCTTTCTAATAATAAAATATTATTTTTTAACTCATCGTAAACCTTGTCATTTACTAAAGGCTTACTATTGTCATAGTAGTATTTATTATATTTATTAACTAAACTAATCTTTTTTAAATATTGTTCCTTTATTTCTTTTTTATCCATCTAAACTAAATAAAGATTTTATTTTTTTAAGAGTTTTATTTTTTTTACTTCTTTGTTTGTCTCTTTTTTTTACATTTTCTTTATATTCTTTATCAAAAACACTATAAGATTTCTCATACCATTTTGAAGATTGATAATTATAACCTAAAAGTTTTGCGTATTTTTTAGCTTCATCTTTTAATCCAAGTATATAATGTACTTCAACCAATCTATGTAATGCTTCCTGCGCATATATCGTTGTTTCATAATCATCAATAACTGTTCTAAATCTATTAATAGCGGGTATCCATTTTTTCTTATCAAAATAATATCTTCCTATATACATTTCTTTAGAAGCAAGAGTGTCATTCACTAAATCAATTTTATATTCTGCATCTAATGAATAGTTAGTATTTGGATAATTTTTACTAACAATTTTAAAATATTCTTTGGCTTTAATAATTGATTGTAAATCTTTTTTTTCATCTACGATTTGTTCATAATATGAAATACCTAATAAATAATAAACATAGTCTAAATTTTTACTTAGAGGATAAACTCGTATAAACCTCTCTAGCTCCGCTATAGTATCTGAATAATAATCTTGAGTATAATACGCATAAGCTGCCATTAAAGCTGATTTTGGAGCCCATTCAGACTGTGGAAATAAAGTTTCAGCTTCATTAAATTTTTTTGCAGCATAAATAACGTCGCCAGTTTCTAAACTTTTCACTCCTTCCTGATATGCCTCAAGGACCTGAAGATCTAAACTTTTTTCTTTAATAATAGATTCTTTAATTTCTTCTTTTGAACAAGATATTAAAATAGCAAACAAGGCAATAAACAAAAAAAACTTATTCATAAATATTTTAAGTTTATACTTACTTAAACAATAATTTAAAAGTTTTCTTTACTGTTTAAGCTATAGATCTCAACAAATTTTTATTGATAAGCGTGTGTGGAAGGTTTTTTTCTTTAATTTCTAAAATTGAAAAATTTTCTTTGTTTTGAAAGACTTTTCTCAACAACTGATTTGTTAAATAATGTCCTCCTTGTGAACATTTTACTCCACCAATAATTCTATANCCTGAAGTATAAAGGTCTCCAATACAATCTAATATTTTATGATTAACAAATTCTTTGTCGTTTCTTAGTCCTTCTGGATTTAAAATTTCATTATCTTTTACAACAATAGCATTTTTTAAACTACCACCTTTTGCTAAACCATTTTTTTTAATAAATTCTATATCTTCAAATAAACAATATGTTCTAGAGTTATAAACATCAGTTAAATCATCTTCATAAACTTTAACTATGTTTCCTTGATTTCCAATTATTTGGTTTTTATATTTAAGCTGAAAGTCAATTTCTAAACTCAAAGCNGATGGTTTAATAGAAATCACTCTTTCACCTTCAGAATATTTAATTTCTTTGTTTATCTTAATAATTTTTATTGGTGTTTCGCTTACATTTACACCTGCAACTATTATTTTTTCAATAAATTCTTTTGCTGAACCATCAAGGATTGGAACCTCTTCGTTGTCAATTTCAATTAGAGCATTATCAATACCTAGGCCAAATAAAGCTCCCATTAAATGTTCAATAGTTGATANCTTAACACCAAAATCATTTTCTACAGTTGTATTTAATGATGTGTTAGTAACATTCATGAAATTTGGATAAACCAAATTATCAATTTTTAAATCAACTCTTTTAAAAACTATACCAAAGTTAGGTTCAGCTGGTTTGATACAGATGTTAACATCTAAACCACTATGTAATGCAATACCATTAAATGAAATATTACTTTTAACAGTTTTTTGAGTTAAATAAGACACAGATAACTTNTAATTGCATTTTATTTAATTACAAAAACAACTAATATTACTATAAAAAACAATATTAACTAAATAGTTGAAAAAATTTTTCAAAAAAACCCATATTTTCCTTATGTTTAGGAACAAAAGTAATTTCATTAATATTTAAACCATTTCTTAACTTATTTGCAATTATAGAAATTTCATCACCAGCATCACCTATAAAATTGTTTATGTAATTTCCGCACATATATTGTTTAATTTTAATTTGATATTTTTCTAACACATTATCAAACGCAAAAACTAATTTATTATCAATTGCAATAAAACTTACTTCGATACAAAAATAGTCATTGATTAGCTTACTATCAAAAGAAGAATATCTTTTGCCGTCAAAAATATAATTTACTATGCACATATGCATTATTGTCTGTTCTTGGTAGTTTTTTTTAAATAAATCTTTAAGTTCACTTAAATTACTTCCAAAACTTTTTTGTTTCAGTGAGGTTTCATAATTTTTTTTTTTTACACCCATATTAACTTTTAAGTTTTTTTCATTTTCCACTATTAGAATAATATTTTTAATAAAATTACCTATTAATTTTTCAATTTTATAAATGTTTTTATCAAGAAAATTTAAAAGTATATTAAGGTCCTTAAAATCAAATTGGTGGTCAATTTTTAACTCTTGACTATATAAATTTTTTAGTTTTTTTTTATTAAGTACAAAAATTTGGAATTTATCCTTTGAAATATAGAGATAAGTTTCAAAATCTAAATCTTCAATCATTTAAAATAATTTGATTTTTAATTCTAGCATCAACAATCTTGTTATCTTTAAAATCATTATTATGCAAAAACTCTAATACAAGGTCTAATGACTCTTTGGTAAAATTTTGAGACAATTTAATTATTGTATTATTTCTAATTTCTAGATCCCATCTTTTAGAAGGAAAGAAATATAGATTTTTAATTTCGTTATATGAGAATTTAGATTGGTCTATAATTTTTTTAAAATTTAAAAATTCATTAATATCTGGTTTACCAAAGATGAATGGTAGTTTATTGTTAGAAAAATCATTTTTAGACAATTTTCCATTAGAACCTACTAGAAATATTTTACCATTATTATTGATTCTTGCTAAAAATTTTGTTTTTTGAATCTTAATGTCTAAAGACGATGGATATTTTTTAGAAATATTATATTTTTCAACTAAAGTATTATGATTAATCAGGTTTATAATTTCTTTTTTATTAATTAAAAATATATTACTTAAATTTAAATCTTTAATTTTTTGCAATAAAATTACATTCTCATAATCATTCAGGCCAACAACATTAATATTATCAATTTCTTTTAATTTTAAATTACTTAATCCAATATTATTAATTGAGCCAACCAAAAGTAATAAAAAAAAATAAATTAAAATTTTTTTACCTTTTCTTTGATGCATCTTTTAAAATCCATTCAATTAATTTTATAAAACTTATTCCTTTATAAGCTGCTATTTCAGGTACAAGTGACAGTTTGGTCATTCCAGGCTGGGTATTAATTTCTAATAAATAAAACTTATTTCTATAAAATTTGAAATCTGATCTACTTACACCTCTACACGCTATAACTTTATGTGCTTTTAAGGCCATATTCATAACTTCATTTAATTTATTTCTAGATATTTCTACTGGTATAATATGTTGAGTTTTAGCATTAGTGTTATACTTAGCATCATAGTCATAAAATTTTCTTTTTGGCTTAAGCTCAATTGCACCCAATTTTTTATTACCCATAATTGCAACCTGAATCTCTCTACCTGCAATAAATTCTTCAATCATTACTTGTTTATAACTTTCCATTGATTTTAAAATTTTTGTTATATTTTTTTTTGTACAAATATAAACATTAACACTTGAACCTTCATTTATTGGCTTTACTACAACAGGAAATTTTAACTTATCATTTATCTGTTCTATTAATTTTGTATTCTTTTTATCAAAAGAATATTTAATAAATTTTGGAGTATTAATTTTATTGTTTAAAAAAATTTTTTTTGAAATTTCTTTATCCATTGCTATAGATGAAGCAATTGGTCCTGAATGCGTATACGGTATTTGATATTGTTCTAGAATAGTTTGAATATATCCATCTTCTCCAAACTGCCCGTGTAATGCATTAAATATAACCGATGGCTTAAATTCTTTAATATTCTTTGCTAAATTATTATCAGGCTCTGAAATTTTTATTTTATATCCATTTTTTTTTAATTCTTTTGCAACCTGGAAACCTGTATCAAGACTAATTAATCTTTCCTTTGAAATTCCTCCCGAAAGTATAAGTATTTTTTTTTTCAATTTATTCTAAAATTTTAATTTCTGTTTCTAGCTTAACACCAGTTTTTTTTAAAACACTTTCCGATACAAATTCAATCAATCTTTTCATATCCTCAAACTTAGCATCACCTTTATTTACAAAAAAATTACAATGTTTTTTTGAAATACAGGCATCTCCAAAGGATTTTTCAAATGGAACTGACTCTTTTATTAATTGCCAAACTTTTTTATCTGTTTGATCTAATGGATTTTTAAAAGTACTTCCACTTGTCTTAATCCTAGTTGGTTGTGCTAGTTCTTTTTTTTTCTTTAATTTAATCATTTCATTTTCAATTAAATTTAAATTTTTTTTAAATCCTTTAAAAGATGCACTTAAAAAAATTAAATCATCAGATAATTTACTATCTCTATACTTAAAATTAATTTCTTTTTCTGGTATTGTTATCACTTGCCCTGATTTAGTAATAGCTTGTATGGAAATTAAGATATCTTTAAATTCCCTTCCAAAACACCCTGCGTTCATCTTGATTCCTCCTCCTACTGTGCCAGGTATGCATGAGAGAAATTCAAATCCACCCAAACTATTGTCTTTTGCAAATTCTGATAACAATTTATCACTGACAGCACTTCCGGCAATTATTATGTCATCTGATAAAAGTGAAATATTGTTAAAATTATTGGAAAGCTTGATTACAACACCATTATATTTTTGATCTGTTATCAATGTATTCGAGCCACCACCAAGAATAAATATCTTTTCTTGATTAATTTTTTTTAAAAATTTAATTAATTCTTTTAAATTATCAGCTTTATAATAAATCTTAGTTTTTCCACCTATATTAAACCAATTTTTTTTTTTTAAATCATAATCAAGTTTTAGATTATTAAATTCTGAAGACAATTCTTTTAAATTAATACTCATTATAATAATTTAGGTAGTTCCCTCATCCATGTTGAGATAGTTCCTGCACCCATCCCAATAACTATTTTTTTTCCATATATATTATTCTTGATATATTTTGCTAATTTAAATTTATCATCTACTAAAAATAATTTAACTTTTGAGTTTTTAATAATTTCTTTTGCAAAATTTAAATAACTAAAACCTAATTTAATTTTTTCACCTGCAGTATAAATTGGCAATAAAATTACTTTATTTGCATCTTTGAAAGCATGAGTAAATTCTTTTTTTAGATCTTTTAATCTTGAAATTCTATGTGGTTGAAAAACACATATTTTTTCATAATCTTTATAGACACTATTTACTCCATCTAAAACAACTTTAATTTCTGTTGGATGATGCGCATAATCATCAAAAAAATCTACTTTGTTGAAAGTAAAAATTTTATTAAATCTTCTTTGTACTCCTTTAAAATTTTTTAATCCTTTTTTTACACTTGAAACTGATAATCCGACAGTTATTGATATTGCTGCTGCAGCTACAGAATTTCTAATATTATGTATGCCTAATAATGGGATCTTAATTTTTTTAATTAATCTATTTTTTTTATTTGGTAAAATTATTTTTAAATCAAATTCTGATTGCTGTCTAAATTGTTTTATGTTTTTAATACAAAAGTTTGATTTTATATCAACACCGTATGTATAAAAGTTTTTATTTTTTAATTTCTTAATTAATTTTTTATTATTTGTATCATCTATGCATATGAATGATTTTCCGAAAGATGGAACTTTATTTACAAACTTTGTAAAATATTTATTAAGTTCATCCATTGAACTGTAATAATCCATATGCTCCCTATCAATATTTGTAATTATTGAATATGTTGGTGGAATATNAACAAAACTTCCNTCAGACTCATCAGCCTCTAAAATAGACCAATCACTTTTTCCNAGTTTTGCNGAGTTGTTAATAGAATTGATCACACCACCATTAATGATGGTCGGGTCTATTTTGGTTTCTTGAAAAATTGAGGCTATTANAGAAGTTGTGGTTGTTTTGCCATGTGATCCTACTACCACAATATTTTTTGTTAAAGAGACTATATTTGCNAGCATTTCACCTCTTTTATAAATTGGTAGTTGTTTTTTTTTGGNCTCAATTAATTCTGGATTACTTTTTTTAATTGCAGAAGAAACAACAATTATAGTCGCTTTATTAATATTTTGTTTTTTATGNCCAATTGAAATCTTTATTTTTTCTTTTTTCAATCTTTCAATATTTTTATTGTTAGCTATATCNCTACCCTGAACTGTAAAGCCTTTACCTTTCATTATTAAGGACAAACCACTCATTCCTATACCNCCAATACCTACAAAGTGTATTATCTCAGATTTAGCTAGTTTAATTTTCATTTATAATCTTTAATAAATTTTCATTAACATTATTCCAAGTATTTTGATAATTTAAATTTTCTAAATTCTTTTTTTTCTTAAAAAAATCATCTTTATTTTTTAATAGATCTAATAATAGATATTCAAATTTCTCTTTATCAAAATTCATTTGCTCTATAATCCAGCAACAATCTTTATCTTTGTAATACTTAGCATTTTCAAATTGATGATTATCCTTCGACGATGGTAAAGGGATAGCAATAAAAGGAATATTTAAAATAGCAATCTCAGCTAAACTTGATGCTCCTGCTCTTGTAATACATAAATCTGATTGATTTAAAAGCAGATCTAAATTTTGGTCAAAATTGAATACCATATTTTCAATTTTATTTTCTGAATAAAAATTTCTTAAAAAATCTATATTTTTTTTATTTGTTTGATGAATTATTTTTAATGAGTTAGTTTGAGAAATTTTTAAGATTGATTCGTGTATAATTTCGTCAAATATTTTAGCTCCCTGACTTCCTCCAACTATCATTAAAGTAAACACTTTATCAATATTTTCTTTTGAATTTTTTTCATAATATTTTTTTCTTATAAGTGGATTTGAAATTACTATTTTATTTTTATATCTATTTGGAAACTTTATAATTTTATTTGAGTAACAGATTATTTTTTCACAAAAGTTTAAAAAAAACTTATTTGCTCT
>JGI26261J51718_1000468_pt1 | contig 20259 bp, 16 predicted proteins | sample SaaInlV_135m_DNA_3_FD_51718 | JGI IMG/M metagenome (IMG submission 51718)
AGCATGTCTGCAAACAATACGCCAAAGTCCGGCTGGTCCACGCCAAGCTGTTTTTGAACAGCTTTTGCGGTAAGTCCTACTTTCCACCCAGCAATGGTTCGTCCTTGGTCGACCCAGTGCTGTGTATTCAACGCCTGAATCCTATAGGCGGCATCAGCATCCGTAGGCGCCATCGCATCTCTCAGTGGTTCAACGGGCGAGCCCAGGTAGGCATTCCTTAATCTTGCCGCAGCCTTTTCAAGCGCGGCGACTTCGCGACTCATCGTATTTCTCTTGTGTGCTTAATTGAGGCACATTTATGCCAGAGTCTCGCGGATAGCACAACACTGGTTCAGACCCTGCGCAGAACAAAATNNGCNGAGTGTTTTGTTTCGAGAAGTGAAACTCGTTAAGATCATAGATCCATCGGCGAATCGTTGAAGAGGATACCCATGAAGTTAAGTTGGTCGCACGCGGTACTAAATGTTCACGANCTGGAAAAAATGTTGGCGTTTTATACNGGCGTACTCGGATTTACGATCAGTGACCGGGGTGAGCTTGCCCCNAATTCACCCGAGATCGTNTTTATGAGTAACTCTCCGGATGAGCACCACCAAATTGCCTTGCTGGCGATGAGAGAGGGCGAGACTTCCGGCAATCCATTAAATCATCTCGCTTTCCGAGTTGAGACATTTGATGAGGTGAAGGGGTTATACGAGCAGCTTTCTGCGCGCGAGGATATCAAAACATTGCCTTTATCCCATGGGAACACACTATCGATATACTTTAATGACCCGGAGGGAAATGGGTTAGAGGTGTTCTGGGATACGCCATGGCATGTGAGCCAACCCCAGGGCAAAGTCTGGGATACCAGTCTTGATCGTGACACCGCTCTCGCCTGGGTTGAGGATAACTTTAAGGAAGCCCCCAGTTTCTCTCATCACAGGGAAGCTGATGCTGCCTTTGTTAATCGGGGCGAGTATCACCAGAAAGACTAGCCGTTCATCGGTGACGCTTTAATCGAGCGCAAAGAACTGCCGACCCAATTCTGCATCCCAACTTAATTCGCCAAGGCGACCTATGGGGTCGCTCGCGAGCAGCTCCGGGGCAACTGCAGCCGGGTGTCTGGCGTTAGCAATCGCCCGCTCACCAGCCGCAGTGTCGAGAATATAAATGACATTAGTGGGTTCACCTTCGCGGTTGTATTCGATGGTGTAGGTTGCAATGGTGCAGGTGCCCAGACGCTTCCATCGCAACCGGTACCTCCTGGTCGCCGGTTGTCAGCCTATAAACCGTTTTACCCGTTGCCTTGCTCGGCACCTTGTCGGCAGCCGCAAGAATGGTTGCCGTATGTTTGGTGTTTGCCATCCCGACGCCAGTGATCATGATCAGTTCTTTCCGGTTGTCACGAAGGTGTTGAACTGCGGTTGCGAGAGAGTGCATCACATAGTTATTGCCGGGTCCGCCGCCGTATGCCAGTCCACCGGTGAGACTAAAAGGTCTAGGATCATTCGTTGATATTTTAAGTGTGTCGAGGGCAAGTTCGACCGGTACTGGAAAGCAACTGTAAAAATCAAACGCATCAATATCCTCGACGCTGACGCCCGCGCTGGCCAGTGCGGCTTCAAATGCGACTTCCATACCAATACAAGTAGACAGAGACCGTCTTTGCATAGGATTCCATATTTCTTCCGCTCCGGCGCCACCGAGAATAGCCGCAGCCTGCGACCTCTTGCCTGAGGCTTCGAGATATTTGTCTGAAACGATGACAACAGCGGCTGCCTGATCGACGTCCATTATTGCGTTCATGCGCTTTGGTGTAGGGGTAAGAGATCATTCGGTTGTCGGTGGTGACCTCGCTAATGTCATCAACGGAGGGAGCATTTTGAAACCAGGCGTGTGGATTGCTTTCGGCCACTAGTGCATTTTTGTGTAATAGGTTGGCCGCAATACTAATCTGCTCTTCAGCACTGTGTCCGCCTGCGGCACGCATTGCATTTTCAAGTATTGGAAATGACTGGATGGGCAAGCGAAGACCATGTTGTGCTTCCCATTCCGAAGTGAAAGGTTTTTGACCACGCATGGCGAGGATGCTTTTGTCCCTGGCTGGCCAATCAAGTTCTTTTCCTGCGCGGGTTGCTTTGCGCCTCGTGCGCATGGCTTCAGCACCGAAGATGACAGCGATGTTGATTTCGCCAGCATCGATTGCAAGAGCAATCTCATGAGTCAAATCCTGAGGCGTTGTGCCACCGCCAGGTAACCAGAACTCCCTGACATCTTTCTGGCAACCGATATCTGCAGCAACGCTTCGCGCCAAGTCAGGATAGGTCCAGCTTAATGGGTCGACGCAGCCGACGGCATCGACCGAAGAAGGTGCGATGCCTGCGTCCAACAGGGCCGCGAGCGCGATGTCACTCATCAATTTTTTTGGATGGTCGGCTGCGTCCACGTCGTGAAAACTTTTCTGAGCCTGACCAAGCAGGTACGCGCTTACAGATGCGGTCATATTTTTCTCTTCCTGATTTGTGGAAAATCCGTCGATTGATTTGAGGCGAGCCGGCTAAACTGTTTTCTGCCGGGTGAATGTTAACCCCTTACGAACATAACATTGGACAGAGTAGGTTGGCTAACCGCTTTAGTTTCTTTTGCAGAATTTGGTATAGTCCCGCCTTTTATCAATCACAGCTATTGGAACACCTCCAGGCTGCTACATCGGAGACCAGCAATGCCAACACTTCACGGCTTTTCATACAGCAATTACTACAACATGCCCAAGCATGCACTTTTATACAAGGGCGTTGCTTTTGAAGAGGATCTTGTTTACCCCAGTGCCGCAGGCTATAACGAGCTCAGTCCTGCGCTCAAGGTGCCAAGCTTGACAACGGATAATGGCGAGCACCTGTCCGAGGCTGCAGTGCTCTGTGAATATATTGAAGATGCCTATCCCGAGAAGCCGCTGTTTCCCAGTGAACCTGTTGCTCGTAACCAGGTTCGTCAGCTGATGCACATGGCAGAGCTATATCTTGAATTGCCTTTTAGGAGACTCCTTCCGTTCAGTTTCAGTGGTCAGCAAGCGCCGGAACAGATACTCAATGAAGTTAACGGCGTGGTAGACAGAGGCGTTAATAGCATGAACGCATTGGCAAGTTTTTCGCCCTGGGTGCTGGGTGACACTTTTACTATGGCAGACATTTATTTGTATTACTGTCTGTCCGTAGCAGACATGGGTAGTGCAATGTCAGGCATTGATCTCAATGCCAAGATCAGCGGACTTGCAGAATGGCGCGCTGCTTTCGCGGAGGACCCAGTCAGTGAAAAAGTTGCGGCGGATACAGCAGCGAACCGCGATAGTTTCTTTGCTTACATCAAGGGCTAATTAGGCCTCATCAGGCTGTGTGCCAGAATGGATAAGCACAAGATGTTAAGTATGTTTGGATAAATGAACGGTAAACTGGCATAACTGATTGACGGAAGATCCGTAGTAAAACGGTGGAGCAAGCGAATGAGTAATGCTGAAAAACGCCCCGGTGCACTCGATGGTATTCGAGTGATCGATTTGTCCTCAGTATTGATGGGACCATTAGCTTGTAGAATGCTTGCTGACCACGGTGCTGACGTGATTCAAATTGTGCCGCCCTCTGCGCCGACGTCGGTGTTGGGGGATGCAACCGGGATGGGTGGCATATCTCTTGATATTCATAGAAACAAACGTAGTGTCAAGCTCGACCTGAAGTCAGAGCAGGGCAAAGCGGCTTTATGGGCGTTAATTGCATCCGCAGATGTCTTGGTAAGTAATATGCGGGCGGCGGCGCTAAACCGACTTGGTTTTTCTGCAAATGAGGTGCGATCCAAACACCCGAGCCTGATCTACTGCCTTGCGAATGGCTACGGTGAAGATGGGCCCTACGCTGATAGGGCCGCTTATGATGATGCCATACAGGCGTTGTCTGGTTTTGCCGGTTTATCTACCCGCTTAACCGGCAAGCCTACCTACGCGCCGTCGGTGATTGTAGACAAAACCTGTTGTTTGGTGGTTGTGCAGGCAGTGATGGCTGCCTTGCTGTTTCGCCAGACGAGTGGTGAAGGCCAAACGATCAATGTCCCCATGTTTGAGACGATGGCGTCATTTAATTTGATTGAACATTTTCGCGGGGCTGCGCTGGTGCCACCCACGGGTACTGTTGGTTATTCAAGATTGCTAAATCCGGAGCGTCGCCCTTATGAGAGTGCTGATGGTTGGGTTGCCATTCTGCCCTACACAGAAAGTAACTGGCGCGACTTTTTTAACATCATTGGGACGCCAGATGTGTTGAATGATCAGCGATTTGCGACGCATAATTTGCGCATGACAAATATTGAAACGTTATACGGACTGGTTGCAAAAGCAGCGCCTTCGCGGACAACACAGCAGTGGCTTGATATCTGTGATGCGCACTCCATTCCTTGTAATCCCGTGCTTGACCTCGAAGATCTGCTTGAAGATCCTCATCTGAAGGCGGTCGACTTTATGCAGGTTGTCGAGCATCCATCTGTGGGTACTTATCGCTCGGTGCGTGATCCAGTTAAATACGAGAAATTGTCTACTTCGCTGAGACGACACGCACCTATTCCCGGTGAGCACACAAGTGAGGTCATGAAGTCGCTGGGATGGTCCGAAGCGCGGATTAACTCGCTGCAATAAAGGCAGTTTCGATGACGGCAACGAGGTGTAAAAAATGTCTATGTTGATCGAGTGTTTGACAAAGTTCGAGTGAGTTTGGAAACTTCCGGTTGATTCAGACAGAATGCGGGCATTACGAACCGAGGAAAAAATATTGTTAAAAACGAGTCTTGAAGCAGGTGTGCGCACCGTCACGATGAATCGGCCTGAAAAGCGAAACGCCATGACCGATGCAATGTTGGAGCAGCTCATGGAGGCATTTACCTCTGAGCCTCATGAAGATGAACGGGTGACTGTGCTGCGTGGTGCAGGTCCCTCTTTTTGCGCCGGCCGAGATATTGGGCAGGACATGTTGGTTGATATTGAACCGGTGTTTCATGCTGTTGAGCATTATCCGTTACCCGTGGTTGCGGCTGTTCAGGGTAATGCAATTGCTGGTGGTTGCGAGATCGCACTGCATTGTGATTTTGTGGTGGCGATGAGTAATGCCCGGTTTGGCATGTCACTCGCGCAAATCGGCATGGCGCCAACCTGGTTTCTCGCCAAGAAACTCCTTGAGGTCGCGGGTCCCGTGGGTGCGAGAGAAATTTTACTATTAGGAGACCCGATTGCAGCAATGCGGATGTATGAGCTGGGCATGATTTCTCACATTGCTGACGAGTCAGACTTTGAGACAACCCTCAATGGTATCGTGCAACGACTGGTATCTAATGCACCGTTGTCACTCAAAGCGATTAAAGCATTACTGCTTCGAGAGATGACATTTCGCGATGGCATTGAACACGCTGATGTGGACACGCTTGCAAGAGCGGCGAGCAGATCCGAGGACGCAAAAGAAGGGAAGGCCGCGCGGCTTGCCAAGCGCGACCCTGCATTCAAAGGACACTGACTTAGCGTAGTGACTCACCCAGTAGTTCTCGGGCAATTACGTGACGCTGTACCTCGCTCGGACCCTCGCCAATTCTGCGAATGCGCATTTCTCTAAACCAGCGTTCGAGCGGTAGGTCTTTGGCAACCCCGAGTCCGCCGAACATCTGCATGCAGCGATCAACTACCCGACCTCCAGCTTCAGTCGCGACCAATTTGGCCATAGCGGCTTCCTTTCGAAAACCCTCACCATTGTCTGCTTTTGCTGCCGCTTCCAGCGTTATCCAGGTGGCTTGTTTGATGTCTATTTCATTGTCTACCAGCATCCACTGTATTGCCTGCCGTGATGACAAAGGGGCGCCGAAGGTTTCTCTTTGTGGCACATATTCGAGTGCCATCTCTTGCGCTTTGATCGCGACGCCCAGACAGCCTGCAGCATAGGGAATGCGTTGCCGGGTGAGTCTATGGCTGGCAATCGCAAACCCCTTATTTACCTCGCCAAGTATGTTTGCATGGGGAATACGCATGTCTTCAAATTGCAATTCGGTCGCATAGTGTGCAGAGCGAAGCGTATGAACAACACGGCGCACGTGAAAACCGGGATTGTCAGTATCGACAATAAAGCAGGTGACGCCGTTTCGACCCTTGTCTTTATCCGTTCGCGCGAACACTAGCCCGTAATCTGCCTTGTCGGCGCCGCTGATCCATAACTTACCACCGTTGATGATCCAGTCGTCGCCATCCCGCTCCGCTTTTGTTTGGATTGCCCGTGCTGGGTCAGAGCCGCCTGATGGCTCAGACAATCCGAAGAAGCCACGCTTCTCGCCTCGCAGGGTCGGGAACAGATACTGCTCTTTCTGTTCATCTGTTGCCTCGAATAGTTGCGCCAGACCGGCTCCGCCAAAAGTGCCATAGCAGGGCGCATACAAACCAGCACGATGCTGTGACATTTCGATGGCGATCAGTGTGGACGTCATCAAATCAATGTCTGGTCCACCGTATTCAGCTGGAATACCAAGTCCGTAGAGGCCCATTGCCTTTGTCTTCTCAACCAGGCGGTCACGATCTGCGGGGTCAAGTTCATCAGCGTCCGGGTCAAGATTGAGTTCTAGCGGTACGATTTCTTCGCGCACGAATTTTCGGACCATGCCGGTGATCAGTTCCTGTTCTTGTGTCATTTCCAGTTTCATGACGGGCTAAGCCTCCCAAGGGTGATTTGCTCGTTGTAGTGCGGGAGCGTGTCATGGTCTGCAATATGAGCCATAAGCAATTCCCGATAACGCGTGTGATATGCGGTTGTGATTTCGAACCGGAACGCGGCAATGTCTGAATATTTCTCCAGCGCTGACGCGACCTCGCCTTTGAGGCCAAACTGGCTTTTACCGCCGGCAAAGCCGATGAACACCACCTCGTGTTGAACATTGGCAAATTCAAAAACACCGAGATTTCCTTTCAAACTGGTGAGCACCTCACTGACTGGTATCCAGTCTTTTGTTAGTCGTACCGCCATATTTAATCCTCGCGAATATACAATCTAGTTGTTTAGCTTTTACGAGCCCACCACCAGCCAGACTTATGCCTCGATCGATCGGCAATCTGGTCATCAAGCCATAGCGCCAGTTTTCGTAAACGAGAGCTGGCAAGTTTATGCCAGAACCGGTGGTACCAGCGCATCATTGTTCGTGTAACTGGCCGGTTATAAGGACATGCGCGAATGCAGATAGAACAATCGGAATTCTGGTTCGCCCAGAATTTGAAGCATTTCTCTGCATCAGTGGTCCACTTCACGACGCCAATCAGGTTGGAACGATTAAGCACTTGATCATTTTGCTCACCATGAGGAATAGCTTTCGGAGGACAGGCCGAGGCGCAACGATCACAGATATCACAAAACTCTTTCACGCCAAATTTTTTTGGTGTGCTGGCGACCAACGGCATATCGGTAAAAATTTTTCCGAGTCGTAAGCGGGGACCAAATTCTTCTGTGATTAATAATCCATGACGACCTACTTCACCTAATCCAGCTTGAACAGCCAGAGGTACAGCTAAGGCAGAGTCGTTCATGGTTGCATAGGCTCTATAGCCGAGATTGCGGATGTACTGCGCCAGTGTGAGTAGCGTTATAGTATCGTAACCATAGCCCATGCCCGTTGCGGAACCTGCCAGCGCTGAGGGTACTGTTTTTGTTAAATCGGCATCCATTGCCTCGCCNGTGACAATAACATGGGGTANGTCGTCTGGCAGAGACAAGGGTTTCCCCTTTTTGGTTTTGTCACAAAATGCCTCGGTATAAACCCATCTTTCATCATAATCACACACGCCAACTAGGTCTGCACCGCAGAAACGTGCAACCTTTTTTAGATCGTTAGTTGCATGCTGCGCGGATTCAAATGGGTAAGGTTCTGGCCAGCCCTCATCGTGCAGAGAAAAATGATCAAAGAAACCTTCCTTGAGCCCTTCGCTTTCGCGTTTCACGTCACGCAAGATGTTGGTGACATGCCAAGACGCATTCCGCAATGCGTAGTCACGCTGCGAAAAACCATCTGTCTTGCGNGAGCGGGCGTTCGGCATGTAGTAACCCTGAAAGAACGCTGAGGCTTTTTCCGACATGACTTCCTCATCCCACTCTGAACGACAGTAAATTTCGTCGCGTTGACTGAATCGGGTAAAGGCGTCGGTCACTTTAAAGCCGGTGAGTTGATCAATGCTACGCTTTGAGAGTTTTTCTGTTGCCAAGCGGATGTTTTTGTCTGATTGAGCCATCGGTATTCAGAACCCATAGCCGGCTGGTTGAAAAAAATCCCAAACAGAAGCTGCGCCTTGCTCACGCGGGGACCCAATTAATTGAATATCATGAGAATGACGACTCAGCGCGTCAAAGAAAGCATCGGTTTGTGCGCCAGGAATACCGAATATTGTAGCTACGCCGTGTTCAATTGATGATTGTATGATGGCATCTGAGCGCGTGATCTCTTTCACGGTTTCTACCTGTAACTTTCATGGGTATAGGTATCAGAATATCCCCTGTGGTTGCACATTACAAAGCAGACTTTTACTTGTTTCATGAGGCTGATAAATGGCATTGTTGGAACCCGATACAAAAGACAAATTTTGGAGGTCTAGATGCCAGCATTCGCTCTAATTTTTATGATGCTTTTAAGTCCGTTGGTAAAGGCCGNATCTTTTTCTACCATGNTTGACGACTTGAGCTTGAGTGAACTTGAACTGACCTTTAGTGAATCAAAGGTAGCCTCTGTGCTCGGTTCATCGGGCAAAGACCTCACGAAAGATGAGCAACGCGCGGCGGCAGTATTGGTGTCAGCCGGTATATTGTCGCCCGATGATCTTCTCAGTGTTGCCCGCGTTGCCAGCAAGTATCAACAGTTTCGGCAGTCGCAAGCTGGCAAGAGCGACCATTTGATTGGCCCCTTCGGCGCGTCAGTCACACATACCCGATTAAATAGGATTGGTGATCATAGTGAGTTGCTTAAGGAACNGGCATTTATAACTTCGCTGCAACAATTGTTAAGCCGGGGCGTGATTACCGGTTATGACCTGCGCAAAGTAAACATCAATGACGGATTTGATCCGCAAAAGACGTTAACTTATTCTCATTCGAGCATCGTTCACCTGAAACAATTGAGTACCTTGCTGAAAAGTGAGGGAGTTGATGGTCTGCTATATGCAGCACCCAAAATTTCGGCATTTTTGTTTCGTGACGAGTGGGGTGAACCGCCGGATAACGTGGAGGAGTTGAAAGATGGCACGCGCGTTGTCAACGGCAAAGAGTGGGTCGTCTTTTTTGAGTTTGAGTCCTCGGTAGAAAAATCAAAATTTCATCGTGTGGTGACAACATACGCAAAGAAAGACTTAGAAAATCAGCCTGGACTCATCGCTGATGCTTGGTGGCAGCCATTCTATTACAGTGAAACATTGGTTGAGGATTTTGCCTACATTAATCTTGTGCTGCTCAAGTCAAACACCACCGAAGCAACGCTGACAGTGCTGCCTGAAAAAGTGATGAGGGTTAAATCCGCATTAGACAACGGGGGTTGGGAGATCACGGTTGAAGATGTCTGGGTTAACAAACCTTTCTACCGATTTCTTCAGGGTGGTTACAAATAGGAGGTTATGAAGATGTGCGCGCTCGCCAGAAAGCCCAGGGCACTGAATTGATATCATCCAGAATGATATAAAGGCAAGGAATCAGTATCAGGGTAATGACCGTAGCGAACAGAATGCCAAAGCCAAGTGAAACGGCCATTGGTATAACCAGTTGGGCGCTGAAGCTTGTCTCGAGCAGGATGGGTAATAGCCCAAAAAAGGTCGTTAGAGAGGTCAGCATAATCGCCCTGAACCGTTCAGTACCGGCTTTCACGGCTGCCTCGGCAATAGCCATGCCTTCCTCTACTGACTTGTTTACAAAATCTACCATGATAATGCTGTCATTTACGACCACGCCTGCTAGCGCGACAATGCCGCAAAGAGAAAGGGCGCTGAAATCGATACCGACAACTAGATGACCTATCATCGCGCCGATCATGCCAAATGGAATCACGCCCATAATGATCAGGGGTTGCAGGTAAGATTTTAGCGGTATTGCCATCAAGGCATAGATGCCAAACAGTGCCAATAATGCTGTGTATAGCATGCGAGTTTGTAGTTCAGCCTGTTCTTGGCTTGCACCGCCGAGCTCTAACTTGACGCCAGGAAATTCCAACTCAAGCTGGTCGCGGAATGCACCTGTTGTCATATCGCTGACAACTTTACCGGGTTCGATGACCGACTGTTCAACATTTGCTGAAACTTGAATAGATCGTTTGCCCCATGTCCGGGTGATAAAGCTTGGACTCATGCGCTCTTCCATTTCTGCGACGGAGTCGAAGGGGACTTCATCACCGGAACTGGTTCGAATATACATTGAATCTAAGTTTCCTCTGGATTCTCTGTCCGACTTTGGATAGCGCACCATCACTTTGATTTCTTCTCGTGCACGTTGGATGCGTTGTGCTTCAACGCCGTAGAAAGCTGCCCTAACCTGATCGGCAAGGTCACGCAGAGACAGCCCAAGGGCCTCTGCGGATGCTTTGATCTGCAAGTTTATTTCAGATGTGGTGCCCTTGTTAGAGTTTTCGATGTCATAGACGCCAACATATTCTTTGAGTGTACGCTCAAGCGCGTCAGCTGCTTCGTTTAATTCCGCGGTGTTTTGACCGACTAACTTAAATTCAATATCGCTGTTGTTGCCGTGACTTTTTTGCGCACCTGATATTTCAAGCTTTTTAGTACCGGCTATTTCGCCAATTTTCGTGCGCCATTCTGATGCGATTTTTTCTGGACTCTTTTGCAGTTCGTCCGCTTTCTTCATTTCGACCATGACCATACCGGTCTTGTTTGAGGTGAAAGCCGCGAAATTCATAAGGAACTGCTCTTCTTCGGGCAGTGAGTCGTTGTAATCAATGAGTGACGTGGCAACTTCTTCGGTTACTCGCGTTGTCAGTTGCGTCGAGGCGCCATCTACCATTTCGATTTCTGCTCGGATGTAGTCGGAGCTCATGTTGGGGAAAAACACTGTACGGATGTAAGGTCCCATGACAACGCCGAGTGCTAGTATCAACATTGCGACGAATATCGCGACTGTAATATATCGTTGTGCAATCGCCCTCTGTAGTAATGGTCGGTAGCTGTTATAGGTTAAGTTTTTTAACTTGAGAGCAAATGCCGATTGAAATCGATGGAGGGCATTCGATTCACGTTCCGTATGGGGTGCGAGCGGCGACATGCTGGCAAGGTGGGCAGGTAGAATGAGTTTCGACTCGATGATTGAAAAGAGCAGGCAAAGAATAACAACGATACCAATAGCTTCAGGCATGGCACCGAATGTACCAGGTACAAGCAGCAGTGGGATGAACGTGACAACCGTGGTTAAGACGCCAAAAGTTGCCGGAGTAGCAACGCGCTTTGCGCCAATAATGACATTGTCGATGCCCGGCCCAAGTTTATCCGTGGTACTTTGTACGCTTTCTCCGATGATAATTGCGTCGTCGACGACGATACCTAAGACAAGGATAAATCCAAACAGGCTAATGAGATTAATCGATCCGCCGGCGAGCGGTAGCAGCGCAAAAGCACCCAGGAATGCGATAGGCATGCCAAGCATTACCCAAAATGCGAGCTGAATTCTTAGGAATACGCCCAGCACAACAAGNACAAGNAAGACCCCGGTGAGCATGTTGNACACCATCATATCCACAGTGTCACTCAGGTAAGCGGTACTGTCACCCCAGGCTTCGAGATTGATACCTTCCGGCAACCGGACTTTGCGTTTTTCGATATAGGCTTTTACTTCTTTGGAGATGTCGATTTGATTTTGATCTGAAACCGCATAGACCGCGATGCCAATGCTCGGCTCGCCGTTGAAGAACGAGTGAAATTCCTGTTCGATGAAGCCATCGGATACGATGGCGATGTCTCCAAGCGTCAGCCTAGTACCATCGTTCTTTGAGACCAGCACAATACGTTCGAAGTCGTTCTTGTTGTATGCCAAGCCCTCGGTACGAAGTAATATATCGCCAGAGTCACTTTGGATGACGCCTGCAGGCAAATCTAATGAGGACCGCCGAATGGCTTGGGCGACCGCAGAGAGTGTGAGTCCGTATTGTCTCAGCTTTTCTTCTTTGAGTTCGATCGCGATTTCATAGGGGCGTGCGCCTCTTAATTCTGCCTTGGTCACCGAGGTCAGACTCAGGATCTCGTCTCTGACCAGTTCGGTGAACTCTTTCATGGAGCGCTCATCAAGCTCGCCGAATACTTGAATGTTTATCGCACCAACCTGGGGTTGTGCGCGATAAATAATAGGTTTCTCAATCGAGCTCGGAAAGCTGGAGATGCGGTCAATGGCTATTTTAACCTCATCCATGACAACCTGAATCTCGGCATCTGACTCAATGTCCAGTCGCATGGTGCCCATGCTTTTCCTTGAGTAAGTTCGCATCTGTTCGATGCCTTCGATATCACGAATCGCCTCTTCGAGGCGACTAATTACGCCTGACTCGACTTCCCCCGGTGAGGCGCCCGGAAAAGGAATATCAATTGTAATTCTGTCGGCTTCAAGATCAGGTGTGATCTGAGTGCGAATTGTCAGCGCTGAGATGATGCCGGTCAGAACGATAACGAACATCAACAAATTTGCAGCAACATGGTTTCTTGCAAACCAGGCAATAATGCCCTTGTGGGTATCAATCGTTTTCACTGAACCTGACCTTTGTGCCGGGGAGAGGGTTGTCCAGCGCCGAGAGACAAATAAGGTCACCCTCGGAAATGCCGCTTGTCACATAGATGTGTGACTCATCGCTGCGTAGTAGACTGACTTTCCTCAGCCTTAGCAAGTTGTTCTGACCTACTGTCCAGACATCGCTGTTACCTTGGAGTACTTTGCGGGGCAGTTTAATGATGTTTTTCACGAGTCTGCCTTTGATGTCAGCTTTGACAAATGTACCAATGCGTAGTGGCGCAGACCAACGATTGGTTAACTGATTGTAGGGGTCAGCTATTTGTGCAACGAGATACAAGACCCGACTTTTATCGTCAAATACGCCCTCAGTACGAACAATATGACCTGACCATCGGTTGGTTTGTCCGCCAATTTCGGCGGATACCGTGACCGCAGGACCGGGTTCGGAAGTGCTTCTGGATAAGTCTGCGTGTACGTTTGCCTGGTCAAGGAGAGAGAGGTTGAGGTAAGGCAATTCCTTGTCCGGTAGCGGAAGGCGTATTTCTGCGACGTCGGTGGCAAAAGTCAGTGCTAGTTGAGTACCAGCAGCGACAAATTGACCAACATCGGCTCTTTTTTCACGGATCAGACCATCATAGGGCGCGCGAATAATCGTGCGATCGAGGTCTCCCTGTCGTTTTGCTAGCTCAGCTTCAGCAAAATCTAGGTTGGCGATTGCCTCGGCTAATTGTGGTTTACGTAGGGCAAGATCAGATGCGGCGCGGCTGGTGGAGAGGCTTGGTTTTGCCCGCTCCCAATCCGACTCGGCATAATCTGCTAAACCTCGTTCCCGCGTAACTAACGTTTGCGCGGTCGCGACACTTGCCTGCGCTCGTTTGACGTCGGCGCGATAGTTTCGATCATCGATCTGCACAAGTACGTCACCTTTTTTGAAGAATCCACCGGCAACAAATGCAGGTGACACTTCCATGATCAACCCTGAGACCTCAGACACAAGAACGGTTTGGGTTCGTGGCGTGACACTCCCCTGAGCTTCTATAGAGATTTGAACTTGATCAGCGCGTGCGCGCATCACATCCACAAGCATGGATGGTGGTTCGGGCTTAACGAGCTCGGGCTCAGTTTCCTGGTTTGCCATCCAGAATGCTGCTACTGCGCTTAAAAGTATGATGAGTGCGGGTACGAGGATTTTGCTAACCATGGCGGCGAGCTTACCATAAATTATCTGGTAACGAGTGTAGACGAAGTTCGGGGAAATCAGCCATAAGGAAGACTCAGGAAGTTGGCATACCTAATCCTGTTGACCACTTATGCCGAACATTCCTGTGGTGGTTTGCATCTCTTTATGTCCTCTGTAGCATCAACATGTGAAGTAGCGTGATGGCTAAATCTNTTACGCTTTATCCCTCAGAAACCCGTCGAACTATTTTAGGAAAATTCGATACCCTCAAACTCACCGGAACTGCGCCATTTTTTTAGATATTCAAAGTAGGCCGTTGCGCCAGCAGGATAGCTGGACGCAGCGATAATCGAACCATCTGCGCCGTCGCCCCAACCCTTGCCTTCATTGTTGTAATAACCCGGTGTGCAGTTCGTTGATCCAATCATCCTTGGCGGCGCAGACATGAGTAATTTAATCCACGCATCCTCGGCTTCTTTTTTCACCTCTATTTCACTGAAACCATTGTCTATCGCGTGTTTGATCATGAGTGCGACAGTGGTTCCGCTTTCCGTCAGGTTGTGCGGGTAATTTGAAATAAGATTAGCCCCTTGGGTCGCCTGTACGATGAATAAATTAGGGAAACCGTGCACGTGGGCACCGTGCATGGTGCGCATACCTTTTTCCCAGTAATCAGATAAGAGTAATCCATCACGCCCCTTTGTGTCATATCCTGAGCGGCGCTCGAACGGTGTGCCAACTTCAAAACCGGAGGCATAGATAATGCAATCAACCTCGTACTCTTTGCCGTCAACGACAACACCGTTCTCGGTAATTCGTTCTACACCTTTCCCGTCCGTATCCAACAGTGTGCAACCAGGTTCGTTATATGACTGCAGATATTCATCATGGAAACAGGGTCGTTTGCAGAGCTGCTGATACCATGGTTTTAGGTCCTCTGCGGTAAGGTCGTCATTGACTATCGTGTTTACACGCGCTCGCACGCCCTCCATCTTCTCATTGTCAGAGTCTTCGTAGGCGGCCATCATGTTTTCAACATTCATGTCTTCGGGCGCGAGTTCATTAATTTTTTTGCGTATTCTTTTGCCGAGCTCCGTCCAACCGTCCTGTACCAGATCTTCGTCCACCTGCTGACCGGTTTGATTGGCGGTGAAATTTTCCAGCCATCGTTGTTGCCAGCCAGGGGTAGCGATCTCTGCAAACCAGTCGGAGTCGATGGGGTGGTTATCCCGGATATCAACCGATGATGGGGTGCGTTGGCACACGTACAACGCCTCACAGGCTTTGGCGAGATGCGGAATACATTGCACTGAAGTAGCCCCGGTACCGATAATTGCGACCCGTTTGTTGCGCAGGTTTTCCATCGACGCACCCGATGGGTCACCGCCTGTATAATTGTAGTCCCAGCGGCTGGTATGGAATGTATGTCCCTTAAAAGTCTCAATACCCGAAATGCCGGGAAGTTTGGGTACATGCAGCGGTCCCGGCGCCATGCCGATATATTGTGCGGTAAATTCATCACCTCTGTTGGTTTTAACTAGCCAATGATGTTCTTCATTTTGCCACGTCAGATCAGTCACCTGTGTATGAAACAACGCCTTGTCATACAAATCGAATTGTTTGCCAATGCGTTGGCAATGCTGAAGAAGTTCAGGTGCGTGAACATATTTCTCCGAAGGCATGTGCCCCGTTTCTTCCAGTAGCGGCATGTAAACAAATGCCGCTGTGTCGCACTGAGCGCCGGGGTAACGGTTGAAATACCAAGTGCCGCCGAAGTCGCCTCCCTTTTCGATAATACGCACGTCGCTGATGCCTGACTCTGCTAGCCTTGCGCCGGTGACCAGGCCGGAAAAACCACCGCCGATAAAGGCAACTGTAACGTGATCTCGAACAGGTTCACGTTCTGTCATGGGAGTGTAGGGGTCTTCAAGATAATGACCAAGCTTCCCTGTGACTTCGAGATATTGATCGTTACCGTCCGCGCGAACCCTTTTTCCGCGCTCTTCTGCGTATTTTCGACGAAGTGCGTCTTTGTCTATTGTCACCGAGGAGGATTGTGTTGCTTCTGTCATGTTGGTTTCCCGTCAAATATTCTATTTCTGCGCTACCGGCTTTTTTTGTGCCGGCGCGATGTTCAATGGCTGCGATAAATGTATCGCTTGTGAACCTTTGATGCCACTGGTTCTGTTCAAGAATATAGTTTTTGTAGCGGTTCAACTGTTGCAGGCACTCAAAGTATCTCAGGTGCGAGATGTTGATGGCTTCTAGGGGAGGGCGTTGCGATCATCTTCCTAGTTAAAGGCGATGTTCGGCGTTGTTGCTATCTGCCGTTAGCATTCTATGTGATCAGGTCTGTTAGCTGTGCTCCTTGGATCAATGAGCGGTAGTATTCTTGCGGTTGCCCCACCGGCGGATCTTGGCCAAACGGATCGTCTGTTTTCGCTACCGATTGGTGCTGTTTGCGCTTATGTCGTGATTAATATCGACAACTGTCGCCTGTTCCTCTTTCACTTTTAAGAGCATGACTGCGCCAATGATCATCAGGCTAGCTAGAGATGCGAAGCCGATCCTTTGTGAATTAAAAACATCTGTAGCGGTGGCGACCAGCAGAGGTGCGAGAAAAGCGGTGACTGTAGCCGACAATGCAAAAAGACCGAAAAACTGTGTCGCTAACTCTGGCGGCGATATCTTGGCCATAAGCGTTCTTGAGGCAGATAGTCCTGTCACGAAAAATACGGCGAACACCTGATTGGTTCCGAAGTAGAAAAGTTCTGGTAAGGTTGCGAAATAGGGTGAGTCCCACACCGGCTCGGTACCGGTTTCTATGACATATAAAATAGTGTCGGGTTGAACGGAAACAAGCAGCAACAAGACCAGAGCGCTTGTGCTAATGGCGATTTGCAGGGCCCTAATAGAGCCAAGGCTGTCGTCCAGGCGGCCGCCGAAATAAGCACCTAACATAGCGGATGCACTCGTGCACAAACCGAAGATAAGCAGTGTCGTTGTTCCCCAGCCGAAGGTGCCTGATGCGTAGACTCCGCCGAAGGTTAGGACGCCCACCATGCCATCAATAAAAAACAGTCGCGCCAATAGATAACGGGCAATGTTCGAATAATGACGAATGTGCTTCAGGGTTTGTACAACATCTTTCACGCCCTCTTTTGCCAATCGCAACATCGGTGTTGTTGATGCTTTTCCATCTGGTGTAAACATCAGAACAGGGAACATAAATATGATCATCCAGATGCCCGCGATCGGTCCAACGATACGGTTATGCTCGTGAGCGGATTGGTCGATACCGAATAATGGCGCGTCAGGGAGAAAGGCCCAGGGTTGAGTGCCGGGCAGCGAGAAGGCAAACAAAACGAATAGCATTAAAAGCAGCCCGCCAACATTCCCGAGAGAAAAAGCCAGACCCGAGATGAGCCCAATACGATTCACCGGCGCGACGGACGGAAGCATGGCATTGTGGAAAACTTCGGACACGGTAAAACAGATTTTGATCACAAACAGAATAGTTAAGGCAAGTCCAAGGCTCATGCCTTTGCCTTCAGGTTGGACAAACCAAAGGCTGAGCGCGCCAAGTGTCATGACAATGATCGTCCCTACCAGCCAGGGCTTCCGCCTCCCGTCCTTGTCAGCGATAGCGCCGAGGAAGGGTGCAGTGAGTGCAAGCAGAAAACCAGCGCCTGCTGTGATATAGCCGATAAGCGCCTGTCCTCTTATTGGATCTCCGACGACGGTATTGCTGAAATAAGGATAGAAAATATAGATGATGACCAGAATGTAATAGGGGTCACGTGCTCCCTGACCGAAAGTCCAACTGAAATAGCCCAGTGGGGANGCCGCTGGCGTACCGGCGACTGAAAGTTCCTGATTCATGCNTTTGCCTCTNTTCTACGCCGGACTAAACATTTCGTCCAGATGTGCCTGGGGAAGTGGTTGGGTTAGTTTCGAGACAATCACCGTGAAGCTAACAGAAGCAATTTCCCCCATGACCGCACAGGAATAGGGATTAGGACCTTCCCTGTATAACCAGTCGACCATGCCGCGTAGTGTGCCTTCACTAAACCATGCCGGGTCGAGTAGCTGGGCATGAAGGACAATAAAAACGCTGATGCCTGCAATCAATCCAGCGTAGGCGCCAGCGCGTGTGACGCCCTGCCACAGTGCACCTACCATCAGCGGCCCAGCGAAAGCAGCCATCATGCCGCCGATACCAATCCAGACAATGAGCGCAACATTGGTGTCCATGAGTGACCAGGCAAGGATCATACATAAAACAAGNACCGCAACGGTNGCAACCCGGCTGATCTTAAGGATCCGAAGATCAAGTTCCTCTTCACTAATATCTGGATGGGTAATGGGCACAATTGTTCTGCGATACAGGTCGTTAGCGATGATTTGAGAAGAAGAAACGACAAGGCCGTCCGCAGTACTCATAATGGCGGAAAGTACCCCGACGCCCACAAGCGCTGCCAGCCATGTTGGAAATATTTCAATAAACACCAGTGGCAAGGCCTGATTGGGATTCGCGCCGTCAAGATAAAGTGCATCGCCAAAATAAGCGCGTGCCAAGAGGCCGCCAAGCCCCAGCATGCCAAGGGTAAGACCGAATAATGCGGCCAGCTTAACAAACTGCATTCGATCACCCCCAGATTCCAGTGCCCAGAGTTTGTTGCCTAGATGAGGCAGAAGGCCCAGCGGCATGTGCGCAAAGGTAATNACAAATATGGACCACCAAGAGTGATACAACGGTGTCTCAGGATTCAGCGGNGTAGTGAGGTTGGTATTCTGTGCNTCAAGGTTGTCCCAAACCCCAGCGAACCCGCCTTCAACACCGTAACCGATAACAGTAAGTANAATGACNATAACTGCGAGTACTAACATCATCGCACCCTGCACGCCATCGGTGAGAATATCCGCGTGCGCGCCACCTAGAACGACGTAAAATAAAAGCACTATCGTAGTGATAACCAAAGCCCATTCAGCATCTAGTCCAAGCATAATCTCGAACATGACAACCCCTGAGACAAGCTGCCCTGCGAGATAGAAAAATAGAATGAGAGAGAGAATCGAAACGAGGATCCGAATACCTTCGGATTGGTAACGGTCCCCAAGGTATTCNGGTATTGAGCGATTGCCAAACCGATTGCCCGCTGTGGCAATGAGTCTCATTGAGATCAATATGCCGAAGTAGACGCCAATNGGATAAAGAAAATTACCCCAATTNGCGGCAAAACCCCACTCGTAAGACAGTGCAGAACTGCCTAAAAATGTCGCACCACTGGCGGTTGAAGCTGCGAACGCCAATGCAAGAAAGAAAGGTCCGTAGGCGCCTCGCGCTGTGGCAAAATCGTCAGCGTGTTTTATCTTGCGTTGCGCGTAAATACCAATCCCCACCATCATGAGGATGTAAAACACGAGAAATATCCAGGACCAAGTAGTCAAACTCATTATTGTTATTCGCTTGTTGTCGGGCTTCGGAGCCTAGAGACTACCACAAGATAGTGAGCTGTCACCCATCAAATAGTGGTAACGCCTCCGGNCTNAACGTGTGGTTACCCAAAGCGATAACGCGCGGGNTGACGAGATCGCGCGGTGAAGATTAGCTCGCAGCATGCCATCGTGAATACCTGCGATTGTTGTNCGTGCAATAATGCNTGNANTAATGCGTNCAATAAAAAGCACCTGCTGCTTTTCCCCATCGTTGGTCTGTTTGATATAGTCGACCTTTGCCTTTTAGTGNCCTGTATCGTCGCGATGATAAGAGGTGCTCTGGTTTTATTGTGACTNAATTAAGGAATTAAACACTATGTCTGAAAAGGCCGAATCAAGAAGCGCTAACGGCTTTGCCACGCGAAATCCGCCAATCTTTGAAAGTGTTGAGGATGACAGACGTCATCGGATAGAGCGCCTTGCAGCCGCTTGCCGGATCTTTGGTAGAGCAGGTTTTTCGGAGGGTTTGCTTGGTCACATTACCGTGCGTGACCCCGAAGACCCCGACCACTTCTGGGCTAATCCTTTAGGTATATCTTTCCGCTTGATTAAAGCATCCGACATGGTGCTGGTAGACCATGCAGGAAATATCCTAAAAGGCTCTCGTCCAGTGAATCCGGTAGGTGTTCGGTTGCATGCGGCTGTGCACCGTGCGTACCCAGCCGTCACTGCTGTATGCCATGCGCATTCCATCCATGGTTCGGCGTGGTCGGCATTCGGGCGGCCCATAGAACCAATAACACAAGATACCGCTGTATTTTTTGACGACCAGGCGATTATTCGCGAACCTAGAGTCGCGAGCGACTCCGAAGGCGCGGACCAGTTTGCAGCGGGTTTTGC
>JGI26261J51718_1000473_pt1 | contig 20094 bp, 21 predicted proteins | sample SaaInlV_135m_DNA_3_FD_51718 | JGI IMG/M metagenome (IMG submission 51718)
ACCGCTTCTTTTCGAACACCCCAAAAAGGATCATTTTTTGCGGAATTGAGTAGAGCAGTTTCTACAATGCGCCGGCCTTTTTTGGTGCTTAATTCATTGGCGGCAGCAATTCGATCTAAAATATGGGGTCCTTTTTCCAATTGCAGGATCCATTCAGAAATGGATTTATGAAAAGTCAATTTACACGGAATTCGCATACCTGCATTAAAGATGACCATTTTGGGGCGTTTTTCTGATGGTACTTCATAGACCATTTCTTTGTCTTCGATCCAAACCGTTTTTAGCTTATCATCGATTTGGATTTGAATTGGCATTTTAAAAATATTAGTGTTCTTTTGAGTTTGTTTTACAGTGAGTTTTACCGATTTATTTCGTTGATTATATTTCCAGGTTACGTTGTATTCAGGAAAACCTGGTTCATAAATCCATTGTTTAAAAAACCAATCCATGTTTTGTCCAGTAGTCTCTTCAATAGCTTTTTTAAGATCTGGGGTTTCCACATTTTTATATTGATTTTCTTTAGTATAATGTTGGATAAATCTCCAAAAGGCGTCATCCCCAATATAATCCTGTAACATATTCAAAATCAAACTGCCTTTCGCATAAATATGGCCATCAAACACATCCATTGACTCATAAAATTTGTGCTGAACTGTTGACCGTCTCCATTTCTTATTCGACCCAAAATATCCATTTATTTCACCGAATCGAATATATTCACCCTCATCAAATCCAAATTTATTTTCACGGTATTTTCTTGAGAAAAATGTGGCAAACCCTTCATTTAACCAAGCATGAGCCCAATTCCGGGTTGTAAGCATGTCACCAAACCATTGATGCGCCAATTCATGAGCTACCAATCCATCACTACTTACGTCTGGAGCTGCAAATTCATCAAACATTGTTCGATCGGTGTTATGTGTTAAGGTGATATTTTCCATACCACCAAACATAAAATCGTCAATAATGACTTGGTCATATTTTTCATAAGGATATTCAATTCCTGTTCGATTTCCGAAATATTTCATCATATCAGTGGTTAATCCAAATGACCGAAGAGCCTCATGTTTATTTTCTTCATAAACCCAATAATTAACAGGAATGCCATTATACGAATCTTCTACTTTCTCAAATTCGCCAATCACATAAGAAATAAGGTAACTCACCATGGGAAAGTGCTCGTGCCAGTGCCATGTATGTGTGCCATCTTTATTGTTTTTCACAGATACAAGTTCACCATTGGATAGGGCTGTGAATTTCTTTTCTACAGTCAAGGAAACTTCAAAGGTGGCTTTATCATTGGGGTAATCGTAAAGGGGAACCCAGTGATGGTTATCCATATCCTCTCCTTGCGTCCAAGCTTGTAGCGGTTTTTCCGGGTAAGTTTCATCTGGTTTGATAAAATAGGTTCCTTTCCGTGGATTCGCCGTGTAATCCAGACGAACCTTAGCAGTATCTTCCCAACTCATGGATTTATTCAGTGTTAAATACACTTTATCATTCGCTTGATTAAACCCAATATCTTTTCCTGCAAGTCGGGCTCGTAGGATTGTCATATCCTCGGCATCCAACGAAAAAGCATCTAAAGATGAGCTAAACGGACTAAAGGTATGGGTTACATTGCCTTTGACCGTGCCGGATTCAATATTGACGGACACATCAATTTTTATGTGGTGGATATCCACTTCCCGATCGCGAGTACGCTGACTGGGTGCATTATCATCTGCTCCCATTAAATAAGATAAAATAAGTAACGGAATTAACTTTTTCATGGCTTTCTCTTTAATATTGAAGCATGAAATTTATTAATAAAATTTATTTTATTCGGAATTATCTTTTCTACTTTTTGTTGACCTACGTATGCAATCCCAAACTTTCATCTCAATAAATAACTACACACTAATGTTCATGGGTCGCTTCTTCCTGGCTGGAGAAACCTTCAAAACGATCTTTTAAATAGACCTGATGACAGCTGACACATCCATCCATCATTATTCCGAATTCGATCTAATGCAATACCATGGTTATTGGAATCTCTGGATGTAACCCCATCCGTCACCACTTCCACATGTTGACCACCATGAATCAAATCACGATCTGTTTGGTAAACACAGACTTGAGTTTCAATCCCTGCCAAAACTACACCATCACAACTGGAATAACTACCAGCTTGCCATGTGAACCCCAAATCTCCTGCGCATGAGAATGATGATTTAGAAATGGGTTTTAAATCGGGGACTAATGACATGATCGGTTCGATGGTGTTTGTTAGTGTTCAATAACTCAACATAATATTGTTTTTATTTATAAATCAAGGATAAATTTACGTTAGCAAATAAAAAAACATATTCAATCTGAATATCATTTTGTTCTTTAAATACTTTATTAGATATTAACTATTGAATTAACATCTTTGGAAATCATGCATCGAATTTTACTTTTTCTCGGTATTACCTCTCTCTTGGCGATTTTATGGTTCACTTATCAAGAAACTGGTATCTATTACTTATCTTCTTTAATTGAACGCCCTCGTCTCCCCGAACATGCTCATTGGAAACCCAGTGGCCTATATGGGCATGGACTTGGAATCATAGGCAGCAGTATGCTTATTCTTTTATTTTTATATTCAGTTCGAAAACGATTTAGGGTTTTTCATGGATGGGGGAAACTGCCCACGTGGTTGAATTATCATATTTTTCTGGGTATTGCAGGACCGATATTGATCACATTTCATACGGCATTTAAATTCGGGGGGCTTGTTTCAATTTCATATTGGTCGATGATAGCTGTAATGGTAAGTGGGTTCATCGGTCGCTACATCTATGTGAAAATCCCCAGACAATTATCCGGCGTAGAATTATCCTTATCAGATGTTAGGCAAGAACGGTCAAAACTATTGTCAATTATGAAGGATGAATATGGATTAAATACTGAGCATTTATTACTCATTGACGAATTTTCAAATTCTACAAAACTTAAGGAACGTGGGCTCGCTGGTTATTTTTCATTTCTATATATGGATTTGGTGGGTTGGTTCCAATATCACGTTCTTATTAAAAAAATCATAAAAGCTGTAAATATCCCACCCGAAAAAGAAAAAGAACTGAAATATCTCGTTAAAAAGGATGTCCAATTATCTAGGCAAATAGCATTTTGGGACGCGGCACACACACTTTTTCATTATTGGCATGTCATCCACAAACCTTTTGCCTATACGATGATAGTAATTATGATTATCCATATTGGCGTTACAGTTACATTGGGTTACACGTGGATTTTCTAATAGAAAATGAATCAGTCGCTACGTTTCTCATGGGGGCGATAATCATTTCAATATTTATATTACCCTATATTTATAGCATGAGAAAAAAAGAATCTCGTGCAAAAATAAGATTAGCTGAAACACGAGCAAAAGGGCAAGATAAACCCTTGCTTCAACATCCCATTATCAATCAAAGTGAATGTATCGGCTGCGGAATATGTGTTGATGTTTGCCCGGAAGGTGATGTTCTAGGACTCATCGATGGAAAAGCAACAGTTATCCATGGGAGCCATTGTATTGGACATGGGAAATGTGCTGAAAATTGTCCTGTTGGTGCAATTGAAATTGGCTTGGGAGATATCAGCGAACGCCAAGATATTCCAAGGATTTCAGAAAATTTCGAATCTAATATTCCAGGGATTTACATTACGGGTGAATTAAGTGGTATGGCGTTGATCCGAAATGCAATTGAACATGGTGTGAAAGCTATTGAACATATTCATTCAAAAACCAAGTCTTCAAAAAATGGTAAACTAGATGTGATCATAGTAGGCGCAGGACCTTCTGGATTAGCAGCTGCATTACAATCTATTGAACGGGGACTTAATTATTTATTGATTGACCAATCTGATACTGGTGGAACAATTTTACATTATCCACGTCAAAAGATGACTTTGATTCAGGCCGTTAATATTCCGCTTTTCGGTCATTTAAAAGAAGGTGAATACCAAAAGGAAGTTCTTCTAGACTATTGGGAAACTATGATTAGGGATTATAAAGTTAATATTCATATTAAAGAGAAATTGATAGGAATCACTCCTTTACCAAACGGATTTAAAATTTCCACGTCGAAAAATGAATATGATGCCAAATATGTGATTCTTGCCTTGGGACGACGTGGCACACCAAGAAAGTTGGGTGTTCCGGGTGAAGATTTTCCAAAAGTCATGTATAAACTTTTAGATGCTGAAACATACAAAAATCAAAATATCCTCGTCGTTGGCGGTGGGGATAGTGCCATAGAAGCGGCGATTGGACTCGCTCATCAAAAAGGAAACAATGTTACCATTTCCTATCGGAAATCAAATTTTTTCAGGTTAAAGTCGAGAAATGAAAAGAATATTGAAACAGCCATAGTCCAAAAAACAATAAATGTTGTTTTTGATTCAACGGTTAAGGAAATCACAGTAGATTCGGTGACTGTTACGACCAATGAAGAAACTCAAACTATCAAGAATGATTTTGTTTTCATTTTTGCAGGTGGCGAACTTCCCTTTCCTCTTTTAGACTCCATTGGAATTGATTTTGGGGTTGAAATAAAAACCAAAACCGAAGAATATGTATAAAATATACCCAAAACTCGTTCTTTGGTTTTTTGGGTTATTTATTTTTAAAGGAATTTTGAATGCCCAATTTTCACCCGGAGAATTAGCTAAGGTTCATTCTTTTTTAGAAGGAACGAACAATTGCACTCAATGCCACGAAGTGGGTGGCAAATCTCTTTCAAGTGGATGTGTGGAGTGCCATTTACCCATAAAAATGCGCATTGACCAAAACCAGGGGTTTCATAAAGATAAACAGGAAGATTGTGGCAAATGTCACCCTGACCATAACAGTCGAGAATTCAAACTGGTTCATTGGGAAAAAGGTGAAAAGAAATATGACCATTTAAATGTGGGTTTCGATTTAACCGGTAAACATAAAAACTTGGAGTGCCGGAAATGTCATATTGAAAAAAATATTGTAGAGTCATCTGTATTAAACTGGGTGAAAAAATATCCAAACGAGCCCATTTCTGAACGAACATTTTTAGGGGTCGCAAATACATGTAGCGGATGCCATGAAGATATACACCGTGATGAAGTTTCACAAGATTGTGCTTCTTGTCATACAACGACAGATTGGAAGGAAAGCCGAGAATCATTTAATCATGATTTGGCAAAATTTCGACTTACAGGTGAACATAAAAAAGTAGATTGTGAGAAGTGCCATGTGGTGGATCAACTTCGAAAACCACCCATCATGCAATTGACAGATTTAGAATATCAAACATGTGGATCCTGCCACACGGATATTCACAAAGGCGCTTATGGAAATAAATGTGAAACGTGTCATACAACCGAAAAAGGATGGACAGAAAGCTTGATTCCCTTTGACCATAATGAAACTGAATATCCTTTACAAGGTCTACATTTTAATCAAGATTGCATGGCCTGTCATAAAGAGGAATTAGCCGGATTGTTGCCATCCTTTAAACAGTGTAGTGATTGCCATGTGGATAAACACGGAGGCCAATTTTCGGAAAGGAATGACAAAGGCGCATGCGAATCTTGCCACACAGTTGGTGGATTTATCCCAACCACTTATTCTTTTGCTGATCATGATCAATCCCGATTCAAGTTAGATGGAAGCCATTTTGCTATTCCATGCGTCCTATGCCACAAACCAATTGAAGATGGTTCATTAAAAAATTATGCACAATTTAAATGGGCTGTTTTACAATGTAATTCATGCCATACAGATGTACACAGAAAACAATTCACCCAAAGAAATAATCCTCTATTATGTAAGGATTGCCACACAACACAAACATTTTTAATGGCTAAATTTGATCATGAGAAAACAAATTTCCCTTTGGATGGTGAACATATAAACGTATCATGTACAAAATGTCATTTACCAGAAAAAGATTGGAACGGTAATTATATTCGGTACGAACCTATTCCACATAAATGCGAAGATTGTCATTCATTTAATGAGAAAAAAAGTTAAATCATTTTTTTTAGTTCTTTTTCTTTCAGCCATATTTGGCCTTCAAGATTCAGAATTAATCGTACCCGGTTACGATTGCAGTGATTGCCATAGCTCGGGAGGCTGGGAGAAATTAACATTTTCTGGCTTTAACCATGGGACTACCGGTTTTTCACTAAAGGGAATTCACAAAATTCAAAATTGTTTCGGTTGCCATCTCGGGGAAACAAATGTTGAAAAGCATCAATTTCAAAAAGAAAATTCTGAATGTACTTCCTGTCATATTGATGTGCATAAAAGTGAATTAGGCAACAATTGTTTACAATGCCATACGGAACAAACCTGGACAGTAAATTCACAATCATTTGATCATAACCAAACACAGTTCCCCTTGCTTAATGGACACAAAGGTGTTTTATGCAACCAGTGCCATTTTGGAGAATCATCTTCTCAATTTACTGCTACACCAACAGATTGCTATAGTTGCCATTTAAATGATTTTTCTTTAACCGGAACAAATCAATATCCTGAATCCATGGACCATACGGCACTCAATTATTCGCAAGATTGTCTTTTATGCCATACTACAAATAAATGGAAAGATGCTATTTTTGACCATGACCAAACAGACTTCTCTTTGCTTGGCGCTCATGAAACAACGGATTGTCAATCCTGTCATGCCAATGGGAATTACGATCTTCCCCTTTCCTGTGATGGTTGCCATATTGAAAATGGTATTGCTAATTCAAATGCTTCGTTATCAGAGTACGATCATGTTTCCCATCAAATAAACGCTAATTGTGAATCATGTCATACGAATATTATTTGGTCATCATTAATATTTGATCATTTAAATTTTTCAGATCAGGATTGCCAAGAATGTCATTTGCCGGAACATACTGATTCTCAAGATCCGCCTCATGCTGGTGGAAATATTGATACGGATTGTCAATTGTGCCATGCTACAACTTCCAATTGGGATATTTCTCCTTTTGCTCACACTGCAAACCAAACCGGATATTTATTGGAAGGTGCGCATACAAATGCAAACTGTACATCTTGTCATTTAAATAATGTTTTTGCATCCACAGCACAGGATTGCTATAGTTGCCACGCATCAGATTATGAAGCCACGGGAACAGAAACCTATCCAAACGCACCTGATCATCAAGCATTATCCTATGGTCAGTCCTGTAATGTTTGTCACTCTATGGAACAATGGACTGAGGCTATTTTTGATCATGACGAAACAGAGTTTCCTTTACTTGGAGCACATGAAACAACGGACTGTCAATCCTGCCATGCCAATGGGAATTACGATCTTCCCCTTTCCTGTGATGGTTGCCATATTGAAAATGGTATTGCCACATCAAATGCTTCCTTGTCAGAGTACGATCATGTTTCCCATCAAATAAACGCAAATTGTGAATCGTGTCATACGAGTATTATTTGGTCATCATTAATATTTGATCATTTAAATTTCTCCAACCAGAATTGTGAAGAATGTCATTTACCGGAACATACTGATTCTCAAGATCCGCCTCACGGAAATGACAATATTCAAGATAATTGTGAACTTTGTCACGAAAGCACCTCTACGTGGATTATAGAAAATTTTCTCCATAATTCTTCTCAAACAGGGTTTGAACTTACCGGATTACATATTCCTGCAGACTGTGCCTTATGTCATTTAAATCAGGTCTATAATTCTACTCCCCAGTCCTGTGCCAATTCCATTTGTCATTTGAATGAATTTAATGCAACAACCGATCCGAATCATGGCGAATACGGATTCCCAGTAGGTTATTGTGAACATTGCCATGTAACACTGGGGTGGGAACCTGATATTTTTTCCCATGATGTGGAAGATGCCTGCGCCACGTGTCACATGCCGGATTATAATTCGGCCGATGATCCTTCTCATGATGGATTTTCTACGACTTGTGAAGATTGCCACACGAGTACCACAACTTGGGATGGTGCAACTTTTTCACATGTAGGTATCACTGACGGGTGTCAGAATTGTCACTTGGATGATTATCAGTCCACACCATCTCATGTGAATTTTGTTTTTCCGCTAAATTGTGAAATGTGTCATACAACAACGGATTGGGATGATGCGACTTTTAACCATGACAATGATTATTTCCCAATTTTCTCAGGTGAACACGAAGATGAATGGACCACATGCACTGCTGAATGTCACATAATCCCCGAAGACTTCTCCCAATTTTCATGTGGGCTAAATGGCGTTTGCCATGAGCATAATCAAACGGATATGGATGATGAGCATGATGATGAAAATGATTACGTTTACGAAAGTTCTGCTTGCTATAATTGTCATCCCAATGGTGAGGAAGACGATGACGATGATGATGACGATTTAAGGCAGATTCGCTTTAAAAGAGAAAAAGCATTCATGAAAAAGTTTCCGAATTACTTACCACAATGAAAATATTCAGCACTATTTTATTTTTTTCAATCTCATTTTCTCAGAATGGGATTCAAACTAGTCTTGCCTGTGACCAATGTCATTCTCCGGGCCAATGGCTTCCCCTTTCATCGGAAAAGAAATTTCATCATACCATGACTTATTTTCCATTGTTAGGCCAACACTTAAAAGCTGATTGTGTACAATGCCATATTGGTAACACGGTTGAAAAACGTCATCAATTTTCAAAAGTGAATTCAAATTGCACCACATGCCATCTTGATATTCATGGAGGCAATTTTGGGGAAACGTGCTCAACTTGCCACACAGAGAAATCATGGAATCATTTGGGGCAATGGGCTGGGCATGAATTCACAAATTTCCCACTCGTTGGTGCACATAATCGTATTGATTGTTTTTCTTGTCACAAAAATGCGATGGTTGACTTAATATCATCAGAGTGCATTTCCTGCCATGCATCTGAATATAATTCAGCCTTAGCAACGGGGAATCATCCCGATAATGAATTTTGTGAACAGTGTCATAATACCCGTTCGTTTATAAGCATGGATATGGGTCGCCATGATATTTCTTTCTTTCCTATCAATACAGGAAAACATAAAGGTGAATGGTCCACATGCATGGCAGAATGTCATACAAACCCATCGGATTATACTGATTTTTCCTGTGGATTGAATGGTGTTTGCCATGAGCATAACCAAAATGATATGGATAATGAACATGATGATGAGTCAGGATATTTTTATGAGAGCACAGCTTGCTTTTCATGCCATCCCAATGGTGAGGAAGACGATGACGATGATTTAATACGAATTCGGCATAAAAGAAAAAAAGAATTCATGAAAAAGTTTCCAAACCACATCCCAGAATGGGAATCATCCCAATAATGAATTTTGTGAACAGTGCCATAATACCCGATCATTTATAAACATGGATATGGGTCGCCATGATATTTTATTCTTTCCTATCAATTCAGGGGAACATAAAGGTGAATGGTCAACATGTATGGCCGAATGTCATACAAATCCATCGGATTATACTGATTTTTCCTGTGGATTGAATGGTGTTTGCCATGAGCATAACCAAAATGATATGGATAATAAACATGATGATGAGTCGGGATATTTTTATGAGAACACAGCTTGCTTTTCATGCCATCCTAACGGAGAAGAAAATGATTAAATACATTTCCTGTCTTCTTTTATTATCTACCATGATCTTATCAAATAATATTTCCGAAACTGAAAAAATCACGGGTAGGGTAACCTATTTCACTGCGGATCAGGTATATTGTGATTTAGGGGCGAATAATCAAATTATTATCGGAGATACATTGGATGTTTCAAGACGTGCGGAAATATTGGGTGTATTAATTGTTTCACATGTTGCCAACAAATCTTCAGTGAGCGAAATCCTCACTCCTGAAATCCAATTTAAATTAGGTGATTTAGTGACATTACGAAGAACCATTATACCTATTCAAATAGATTCCACCCATTCTGACACAACTGAAGAAATTCCTATAGTTGAAAAGCTAAAAAAAGGTAGACATTTTTCCCAACATGGTACCGCATCTATTCGATCGAATTATAACCAAATAACGGATGAGTTTCGAATTTATAATTCCTTACAGTATAATGCTAAATACAAGAAATATCGGTTCTGGGTTTTTGGACGATCTAATTCAACCACGAATCAGTTTAGTCTTTATCAAGCTAAAATGGATCTGGGTTCAAAATCGTCCGGAACTTTTATTCAATTAGGACGCGTTTTTTCATCCGAATTATCCGGAATTGGTGCAACAGATGGTGTCATGGTCCAATGGAAAAAAAGAAACCACTTTTCTGTAGGAAGTTTAATCGGAGCCCAACCAGACCCTGAAGAATTTATACCCGATTTTTCAATTACAAAAATAGGGATATTCACCACTTTTCAAAAATCTTTACCATCGTTACTTTTTAAAGTTACCTCTAGTATCGTTGGCCAATATACCGATCACTCAGTAGACCGTGAATTCTCTTACTTAAAAGTCAACGGCAAGTTCAAAGATCAAATTACATTTAAAGCTATGGGTATTTTTGACTATTACCGAACAACTCTGGGAGACAGAACAGGATTTAACCAAACATCATCACAAATATCGTTACAATACAGATTCGGGAAAGTTATGTCTTTTCAATCACGGTTTTCCCAACGGATGAGACCGTTATACCGATCAACTTATGATAGTGTTCAGGATTCACTTATGTCTAATCAATTGATTTCAGGATGGTTGAATTCATTAAGGTTTGTATTACCAAATTTTGGGACTTTTCAATTGGGGGGGAATATTCGAAAACAAACTTCTGGAGACTTGGCTTACGTTGCTCAATTCAATTTGCGGACACGGCAATTCAAATCAATCAATTCATATAGTTGGGCAGTCAATTGGATTCAAAATAATTTAATAAAGGGGTTACAAAATCAGTTTCAATATGATAGAGAAATGGGCCAGTTTGGTCAAATTTATTTTGAATATGAAATATATCAATATGGCTATGGTGTTTCACCATTTGATTATTTTCAGCAAACGGTTTCAATGACCTATAATCAAAAAATATTAAATTCAATTTATCTCTATGGAACCGTAGATACCGTGATCGATGATATAGAAAATCCTTTAATTCATTTATTTTTAGGAACATCTTTCCGGTTTTAAATCCCACAATCACTCCCCAAATCTCATCAAGTGTCAGTCAAGCGACACTTCCTATTAATGATATGTCTTAAAATTCATTAGAATTAGTAGGAGTAATCCATGCGTTTCATTAAATATTTTCTCACAACCTTAATCGTATTTACTAGTCTAAGCGGCAAGAACTTGAAACAAGTTCAAAATATCGGTTTAGGCAATATTGAATTATTAGACATTTATATCCATGAAAACCTGGCTTTTGTTCCTGGTGGATTGGGTGGACTCAATATACTAGATATTTCTGATCCTACTGATGTTCAAGTTATTTCAGAATATTCTGCCTATGGCTGTGATTATGGTCGATTGTATGCTTGGACAGTATCCGGGAATTATGCCTACGGAACGGGGCGAGAATGTGGCGTAAAAATCATTGATATTTCTGATCCCAATTCGCCCCAAGGTGCTGGCGATTATGGAAGTCAAGCTTATCGTTATGAGCACCCATCATCTTCCGGAAATTTACTTTTTTTATCTCGACATCAACATGGCGTAGAAATAGTAGATATTTCAAATGGGGTTCCCCCTACATCTTTGTCAGAAATTGAGACAAATAATGCTTGGGCTACCCTGTCAGAAAATCAATTACTTTATGTCGCTGATGGGTCGGGTGGATTGCGAATATTAGATATTTCATCTCCATCCAATCCCACTCTCCTTTCTGTCCTGCCAACCAGTGGTTCCGCCAGAGATTTAGATAAAGTAGGCAATTACATTGTTGTGGCGGTGGGAGCAGCCGGAATTGACCTTATTAATATAAGTGACCCTGAGAATCCAATTTTTATCGATAATTATAATACGACGGGTTTTGCATCTCGTGTCTCAACAAGTGGTGACTTAGTCGCCGTCTCTGATTGGGATGATGTGGAAATATTGCAAGTTTCGAACAATGGATTATCCCGAGTTGGGATAAAAAATAACGGTGAAAGAGTCATGGCAGTGGCCATGGTTGAGAATCACATTTTTTCTGCAGAATGGTTGCGATTTAGTGTTTATGAATTTGGACAAGTTTCTGGCCCCGATTTAGATATGGAATCTCATAGAATTGAATTTACCCGAACATTTCAAAATCAATCCCGAACTGAATCAATTTCCCTGAAAAATAGCGGGTCAGAAATTCTAGAAATCGTAGACATCCAATCCAATAATCAGGATTTTACATATACGATTAATAATTCATCAATTTCACCGGGAAATTCAACATCTCTGACTGTTTCTTATTCACCTAATTCTGGTGGCTGGAGTGAAACAGTTCAAATCCTGTCCAATGAGGTGAGTTTACCTAGTCAGCACTTGGAAATTCTTGGCAATTTCCCTTATGGCCCTATGCCGGGAGACCCTGCACCATTATTTGAATTACCTATTGTCAATGGAAGTGGGAACTTTTCCTTAATTGAATGGGTGGAATCACCGGTTTTAATCGCTTTTTTTGCTACATGGTGACCCGTCTGCGCGCCGGAGTTTTCGGACATAGAAGTTTCCATTTGGCAGGAATTACACGCAGATGGATTACAAGTTGTGGGAATTAGCAGTCAATCCATTACAGATATTGAAAATTTTATAGAGGATCAGGGGATTACTTTTCCTGTACTAAGAGATACAGAAAATGTGCGAAGTTTATATAATATTCCTGGAAGCCAATCGCCTTATCCCAGAGATTTTGTTATTGACCAATATGGGATTGTCCGTTTGGCAAAAACAGAATATGATCCCAATTCCATACTTCATACATTAGAAATCATAATGGATGGGGAAAACGGGATTGATGATTCTGCCATTCCAAAAATATTTGAACTTCTTCCTCCCTACCCCAATCCATTTAACCCAACTACGAACATTCAATTTAATTTAGATGCAACGGTTAAGAATGTATCTCTGAATATTTATGATTTAAATGCCCGATGGGTAGAAACGGTGATGCAGGGAACAATCACCGCAGGAACTCATAATATAAACTGGAATGGGACCCATCATCCTTCAGGGATATATTTTATTCACTTAACTGATGGATTTGTTTCTCAATCTCAAAAACTGATTTTATTGAAATAATATAATGAATTCTTACCTTAATATTTTGGTTTTTCCCATAATGTTATTCACCGTTTCTTGTCAGGAAACTGGAAACGATTCTTATGAAGAATTAGATTGGCTCATTAATTCTAATTTTATTCGACAAGGATGTTATAATGGAAAAGATTGTATTCCCTCTCTGGAAAATCCGAATCGCTCCGAAGTGAATGGGTCTTCTTTAAATTTTCTGGATGATACCGAACGCATCGTGGGAATATTGGATGGCGAACAAGCCATAGCTTATCCGCATTCAATTCTTGATTGGCATGAAATTGTGAATGAAGATGAATATACAATCTCCTATTGTCCTTTAACGGGTAGTGCGCTTCATTTGAATTCTAGTAGAGAATTTGGTGTTTCTGGATTGTTATATAACAGCAATCTCATCATGTACGACAGAAAAACAGACAGCTATTGGCCACAATTATCGCTGAAATCTGCCGCCGGAAAACTTCAGGGAACCAATCTTAAATTAAAACCACTCATTGAAACATCCTGGGGCAATTGGAAAAAACTCTTTCCTGATACAAAAGTAATCAATGCGAATACAGGTCATTCTCGGAATTACGATCAATATCCATACGGCGATTATAAAACTTGCAGTTCGAATCAATGTAGTGATTTTCTTTATTTTCCACTTGAATCTCTGGATGATCGTCTGGCAGCAAAAGACAGGGTTTTGGGTGTTATTTATTCGAATGAACAAAAGGCTTACCCCATTGATAAAACTTCAAATCCTCTCATTATTACCGATACGATTCAAGGAACGCCTATTTCTGTTATTTTATCAGGCGTTGATGATATTGCCATCGCTTTTGAAACATCCAAAATTTTGTCTATTGAAACATGGTCCCTAGCAACAGGGGAAATCATATTAAAAGACGAATCCGGAGACCAATATTCTATTCTGGGGATTGGGCATGATTCAGCAGAATCTTTGCAAATAGCACCAGGATTTATCTCATATTGGTTTGCCCTAGCCACCTTTTACCCTACTGTGGAAATCGAAACATGAGTATTGCCCTAAACCCTGATTTCCTCCTTGGGAGAGATAAAAGGGCAAAAAACGGTCAACTAAAAGGGAGTTGGATTTCCCAACTCCCTTTTGGCCGTCTCCAGATAAAATTATTCGGGAGTTTATGCATAGGTTTCTTATCCTTTTCAGGATGCGGTAACAATCCAGCATCTTCTGAAAAGCAGCTACCGGATTTGATAGGTGAATGGACCTTAGGGATAGAAACGGTGAATGGAGAAAAATTAGATTCATTACCGGATTTAAAGTGGATATTTTCGGACGATGGCACCATGATTGAACTCTCCTGCACCGCAGTCACTTGTTCCTATCGAAATTATGATTGGCGTGTCACAGCAGATTCATTGACTTTTGTATTACAAAATGTATCCGAATTTCGATGGAAAATTGAAACTGAATCAAGTTGGTTAAAGATATGGTATTCCGCAAACCACACAAGACAGTTTGGACGAATTCAATTATAAAGTAGATTCTGGATGTTACACAAGCAATGCCACATGTCCTTTTTTTGTCCCTTTTGAATATCTGCTCTTCAAAGGAAATCGAAAGCATTAATTCCACCAACAGGAATAGTCGCAGATTCTTCAAAACTGGCATTTTTAGGTTTAACTGAAAGAGAAGACGAACTTTTTAGGCACATATATTCTGCATAAGCGTCAAAAAAAAAGGGGCCATATATTTGATCACCGATTTTATATTCAATTACATTTTTGCCTAAGCCAATCATTTCACCGGAAAACTCTTGACCGAGAATTTGTTCCTTGGTTTTGTAATACCAACGAATAATCGCAAGGGGAGGCAAAACCATTTTACCGGGAATTTGAAACACCTTATTCCACAATCTCCCAGTGTAAGACCAACCGCCCGAACTTTAATCAAGAGTTAATCATTCTTGGGAACGGTTTTTTCAATGTGAGTAAGTTGCAGAACTTCCGCGAGACCATATCATTCAAAAATGACAGCTTTCATTAGTTTATTTAAGATTTAAAATAGAGATAATATTAACGAAGATAATACTAAAGTCATTACGCATATAACTAGACAAGTTCAGGAGAAACTGAATATTTTATTAAACAACGAGTAAGTTGTGCCGTTTGATAAAAATATACCAGACCGCCGTTGAAAAAAGCATAATGATGCAACCAGTGAAGGATGTAATCAGGGCTGTTTTTAATCCTGCACTCAAAATATGTGGTGAAATATTATTGATATTCGGAACCGAATTGAATGCTACATTTACGCCTAAATAAGTAGCTAGAATTCCAACAAAGGCGCTTAAGATTCCTAATAAAATAATTCCATTTGTATTGTAGGGCTCGCGGATATTTTTTACTGAGATGAAAATGATTATCCCAAGTAGAATGAATAATATCATCATGGATGGACCGCCATTTAATAAAGTGCTTAATATAATAATTCTCCTTTTATTTCATATTCTCAATGTTCTTTTTTGTAGCCTCAATTAAATTAGAACTACGATCGATTTCTNTATCCGTGTAAGGTTGAAATTCAAGCAGATCACCTGGCTGACAATTTAAAACGATACAAATTTTTTCCAGTGTCCCAAACCGTACCCCTTTTACTTTTCCATTTTTCAACATGGATAAATTAGTAAGAGAAAGTCCGACAGCTTTTGAAAGGTCCGTTAGAGAAACTTTTCGTTTTGCTAACATGACATCTAAATTAACTGTAATTGGCATAGCTCCTATTACACTCAATATTATCTATTACCCAAATTATTGTAATTATTATATTATATATTTAATGTTTTACTTAAAATATTAGATGGACGGTTTAATTGACTTAATCCTTTTAATAAACATAATGAAAGAATAAAACAAGCTACATAAGCTTGTCTATTCCTCGTAAGTATATTGGCGATACAAAACGTAAATCTTGNAGTGTCTTTATGACAAACGATAAAGGTGCGAAATTATTCCATGCTCAATTGGGATAATTTGGACGCTAAAACTTTTGGAGTNTGATACCCCACTTTCCGTAAAATTTCATCACCTTCATCGTTTAGAATAACAATAACAGGTATAGCAGAAATTCCGAAAGCCTTAGCCGTTTTTTGCCCGAGAGCTGTATCAACATCTATTTTGACTGAAATGTAATTCTCTAGCTCTAAAACAACTTTTGAATCCTTAAAAGTCGTACGATCCATTTTGGTGCAATTATGACACCAATCAGCGTGAAACTTAATCAGTAAAGGTTTCCCATCCTTTTTCGATAATATTTGTGCTTCATTTAAACTTAAATCGGTAAAAACTGNTTGATTACCTGCCAACACGATTGTTGTTAATAGCAAGNAGAAGATACGTGTTAAATTTTTCATTTTAATTCCTTTTCAATTATTAATTTAATATGATATTTAATTATTATTGTAAATCAGATGATGGAATACGGANGTCAAAAGTCATTTGAACTAAATCGTTCACTTTCATAGGTCCCATTCCAGGAGATGCTATTTGGTAAGCTTCTAGGCTTACTTTTGTCTCACCTTTAACAGAAAATTCTTGACCAAGATCGTCTAATGATAAATTCAAAGTATGTGGCAATTGAATTCCATTAATTGTCATAATACCGTCTAATTGAAGAGAACCGCTTTTTATTTCAGCAGCCGTCGATGATGAGAATTCTACTTGCGGAAATTTCTTATTAAAAATTGACATTTTCATATGAACATCTCTCATCCAATTTTCTGTGGTTATTGATTTTACTGGAATGGATACATCCACTGTACGTGAACCATTCTTAACAGATGAGATGGCAATTTCAAATTCCGTGGCAATAACTGCAAATCTCTCTCCGTTAGATGATGATGCACTTCCTTGGATGCTTCCTTGTTGACTTGATAGTTTAATCGCGCCCATTATAATAATAGGTAAAACAAATAAACCGATTACTCTTGTAAATGATTGTTTCATATTAAAGTCCTGTGTTTTTTTAGTAAATAAATCATTTTATTCACATGTGAATTTATAGGGTATCGCTTATTACCATCTGTCCGGATGGCGACAGAAAAGAATTTATAATTAAATGCTTTCTCGCATCATCTTTCGTCGCCGGAAATCAATTGTATCAACAGCACGAACTGCGTATTCCTGGGCGGTATAGACTTGTTTCATCATGGGTTCGTCTTCCCTTTTAGTCATATCTCCAACAGCAAAAAGTCCTGTAACTGATGTCTCCCCTTTATGATTGATCCAAACATGGCGCTTTTCTTCCGCTTGATCTTCATCCATGAGCCGAGCATCCAAATCCCGGGCAAGTTTGTTATAAACACGATGAAGCCCCAGAGAAACCAAAGCAAATTTCACAGTTATACTTTCGTGGGTGTCAAATTCAAAACCATGAAGCTGTTTTACACCTGCGCTTGTTAACCCTGTAATTGAATTTGAAATAATATCTACCTCATATTTTTGGAGAATCTTCATTTTATCTTTCGAGATCTTTATTTCGGTTCCGTTTGTCAAAATAAAGACTTTATTATTATATCGTTCATGAAGCATCATTGCCAGTTCTGCGCTTGTATTGGAATGACCAATGACAGCTACAAAGTCTTCTTTTGTTAAATGTCCCTCGCATCTTATACAGTACAGTATCTGTTCACGATTGGCAAATGGATAGATCCATTTCGGTGTTTTTTCCCATTCACCTTTCTTATTTTGTTTCAATATATGGGGTTGTTCATCCATAACTCCTGTGGATAAAACAACAGAATTCCCTGAAATGATTTCTTCACCAGTTCTAATAGAAAAACCGAATTCTGTTTTTTGAAGGATACTGGCTTCTCCTTCAATAATTTTTATATCAGGATAATCTTTTTCAATTCTCTGGACTGTATTTTGAATCAGCATCCGATTATTAATATGATAATGTTCATTCTCAAGAAAAGCGATTGCATCATCTTGTTTATGTTTTTTTTAAGGTCTTAATGACCTGATTTTTTATAATACCCTCATGAAATCCAACAATATTTCCCAAGTCCATGACCCATTGAGAGCGACTGCGTTTTCGGTTTTTTTTTGAACCGAGAATCCAAATTGCGGTCATTCCATTTTGTGCAGCTCGTAATGCTGACGCAGATCCGCCTATGCCGCCACCAATAATAATTATATCGTACACGATTTATTCTTTTTCAATTTCGTTCCAATGAGTAACATGAAAATTCCCGGCTGATTCTACGATTTTAATAATTTCAGATTGAGCTGTTTTTGATAAATCATAGACTACCGAATAAATCCGTTCGTTCTGATCAAATGTGTGCTGTCTTATACTTTGAAGCCCATCCAGGGCTTTTCCGATATTGGTCGGTCATCCCATTCATAGGATTCCGCCACGGATTACCATACCACCCACCTGAAAGGTTGCAGTTTTTTCGTGAGACATTTTATTCTGGATCCAAAAAGAGTCATCATAAAAAGAAGTCCAATTATTGTTATAAATTTAGCCATAAAGTTTCATTAAATCGTCATAGCCGCCAATAGCTTCGCCATCCATAATAATTTGGGGGACAGATAAGGATAGGCCGATTGTAGATAATTCTTCTCGGGAAATATTTTTTTCCTCAATATTAATTTCTTCATAGTTCCATCCTTTTTCATCAAAGAATCGTTTGGCAGCTTTACAATAGCCACACCAGTTTGTAGTATAAATTTTAATGGTTTTCATCGATTAATTCCTTTGTTTTTTTATTGAATAATAAATTGGTTTATTTGTTTCATGCTTAAATGGTCGCCAATATGTTTCCCATAATATGCCTTTTGTATTTCCCCTTTTTCGTCAATTAAAAAATTGGCCGGTACGATGGATCGATCACCCTCTGTTTTTCCCGGATAAAATCCATGGGCAATTGAAATTAGAAACGGTATGGCTGCCGGCACAAATTTCAACCAATTGGATTCCAATTTGAATAATTTGTAAAGGGTCAAATCAGGATCAGGAATAATCGGAAAAAGGTGCATCTTGTTGCCCCACATATTCTTTAATGGACTCAGGCGTAGATTCAAAAATGGCTAATATTTCAAAATTCATATTTTTCCATGAGGTGTAATGGTTGATAAGTTTATGTACCTGAAGGTTACACAGTGGGCAAGATGCATATCGGAAAAAAGATATTAGCAACTTTTTACCACGGTATTTTTCGATGGATTGAGTTTGGTTCGCATAATCCATCCTATCAAAATTTGGCGCTTGTTCCCCTTGGCGTAATCTCATAATTCTACTATCGTTTGGACACGGGATGAGACCAATTCAATTAATTCATTTAATGTTTTGCATTGATTTATTTGCTCAGCTTGTATCAAGATTGAAAATTATCTTTCTGTTTTAAAACCAAAACAGGCAAAGCTACATCACCAATCTCAGGTGAAATTGTATGAAAATTATTCTTATATTTAAAATGCATTGGGATTCCTATATTTTCAACAAAGGATTTCCATTGATCTACTTTTCCAAAATTGTTGTATGTAAGAGCACACAAGTTACATGAGTATGTTTCCGGCGAAATTATTTTGTGGGTGTAATCAATCATCCCATTCACGAATCCACTATTCGCATTATACACGAAGATCAATTCATTTTGATTTTTCAAATCTATTCCTTTCTCATTATCAGGATTGCTCATTGTTATTCCCAGCATTAATAGAGTTGTTAAAAATAAATATTTTTTCATTTCATATTTGGATAGGTTGGAATGACAAAAATGCCATCCCAACCAATCATGCGCTAATCGTTAAATGAATTTCCTTTTGTTGCAAAAAGAAAACTCGTTGTCAGGATCAAGATTT
>JGI26261J51718_1000495_pt1 | contig 19524 bp, 16 predicted proteins | sample SaaInlV_135m_DNA_3_FD_51718 | JGI IMG/M metagenome (IMG submission 51718)
ATGGTGATGGTTGTGGTGATGTTCATAAGTCGCCATCAAATCATTAATTTGGTCAGCAAATAAATCATTAAATTTTTCGTCTTTCAAAATTGATTCTGGCAGTCCTTCACAACAGATATGATGATACAAGCATAAAACCTGTGTTGATTCTTTCATAACTCTATGAAGATCATGAGATACCATTAGTACCGCACAATTTTGTTGTTGATGTATATCCTGAATGAGTTTATAAAGCTGCATCTGTCCATCAATNTCTAGATTTTGTGCAGGTTCATCTAGTATTAAAACATTTGGCTTATTGAGAAGTGCCCTTGTTAATAATACTTTTTGCAATTCACCACCAGATAAATTTTTTAAAGGTAATTTGAGTAGTTCCTTTATTCCTGTTAGCTCAAAAGTCTGCANCATAAACTCAGAATCTAATTTCTGATTTAAGGTTAGAAAATCTTTTACTGAGATTGGAATAAATGGATTTGCTGAAAAAGTTTGCGGTGTATAGCCTAGTCTAATATTATTCGTGTAGGTAATATCACCAGAGTCTTGCTTAATAACCCCAAAAGAATTTTAATTAATGAGCTTTTTCCAGCTCCATTTGGTCCAATTAAAGTTACAAACTCACCTTTATGGAGTTTAAAGCTAACATCATCAAGGACATTTTTCCCATTATGACTTAGGCTTATATTATTGAGGGTAATGAGAGCATCAGACATCTTTATATTTTATATAACAATTTATACACAGACTCAATATATAAAGTTTGAAATATCAAATTCATAGCTCAGTTTTCAAGAACAAAAAACTTGGTTTAGATGTAAAATTTAAATATGACTCAACCACTCATTTTAGTTGACGGCTCAGCGTTTTTATTTCGCTCATACTTTTCAACTATATCTCAGAATCTAACCAATGATAGTGGTTTCCCTACTGGCGCTATGTTTGGCGTCGTGAATGCCATTAAGCATTTACAAAGAAAGTATCAAGGCGCTAAAATCATAATGGTCTTTGATGCGAAAGGCTCCAATTTTCGCCACCAAATGTTTCCTGACTATAAGGCAAATAGGAGTCCTGCTCATGATGACTTAATCATTCAGATTGAGCCCTTATATAAAATTATTCGCGCAATGGGGTTTCATTTCTTGTGTGAAGAGGGTGTTGAGGCAGATGATGTAATTGCTACATTATCAAGATTTGCTGCTAAAAGTGGTATTGAGACAATTATTGCCAGTGGCGATAAAGATCTTTTCCAACTTGTTGGTGGAAATATTAAGCAATTAGATATGAAGGGTAAGCTATACAGCGAAGCTGAAGTTGAAGAAAAAATGGGAGTAAGGCCTAATCAAATTTTAGATTTATTAGCTTTAACAGGGGATTCTGTTGACAATATCCCAGGCGTCCCAAGTGTAGGACCGAAGACCGCAGCAAAGTGGCTTGAGCAATATTCTGATATTGAGGGTGTCAAAGCGAATGCTGAAAAGATTGGTGGCAAGGTTGGAGAAAAGCTTAGAGAGTCTTTCGATTTATTAGATCTTTCGTATAAATTAGTCCAACTTAAGTTTGATGTTCAGCTACCTTTTGATATTCTAGAAGATGAGCCTGGAGAAAATACTGAAGAATTGATCGCTCTTTATAAAGAGTTCGGCTTTTCAATGTGGTTAAAGCAGTTAGATGAAAAGAAAGTGTCTGCTCACACTGCTTCACAAGAAAAAGAGACAATAGAGTCTCCAAACATTGACACTAAAATATCGATGGATGACTATACTCAATCATTAGTTCTTGCTGAAGATGAATTTACATTGTTATTGTCGAAGTTATCTTCTTCTAAATCTTTTGTATTTGATCTTGAGACAAATAGTCTTGACTATATGGAGGCTAAAATTGTTGGATTCGTTTTCCTTGTTGAAAAAAGCAGTTATTACGTACCCGTTGCTCATGATTATTTAGACGCTCCTGTTCAGCTTTCAAGATCTATGGTACTGAACTCCCTAAAGTCAATTTTAGAAAGTAAGACGATAGGCAAAATAGGCCAAAATTTAAAGTACGATGCCCATGTCTTAGCTAATGTGGATATTGAACTCAATGGAATCATTGATGACACCATGCTTAAATCTTATTGTTTAGACTCAGTAGCAAGTCGTCATAATATGGATGACTTGGCGTTGCATTATTTGAACCACTCAACAATCCATTATTCAGATGTTGCTGGAAGTGGAAAAAAACAATTAACTTTTAATCAGGTGAATATTGATGAGGCAATGCCATACGCCTGTGAAGATGTAATCATTACAAATGAACTTAATAATTTTTTTGAGATAAAACTTCAAGCCTTCCCTAAGCTAGTTGCGTTATATAAGAGTATTGAAATCCCTTTGATTAAAGTCATGCTTAGGCTGGAGAGGAATGGCGCACTTTTAGATGAGACGTCTCTATTTAATCAGCAAGTTGAGATCAAAGCTGAGATGGTTAAGATTCAATCACTAGCATTTGAGATAGCAGGTGATGAGTTTAACCTTGAGTCACCCAAGCAAATACAACAAATTTTGTTTAGTGAGGAGGGTTTTGGACTTGAGCCAAAAAAGAAAACAGCCAAAGGTCAACCGTCCACAAATGAAGAGGCATTAAAGTTACTGGATCATCCCTTGGTTGATCTAATACTTTCATATAGAACCCTGACAAAGTTAAATTCTACATATCTAGAAGCTCTACCTAAAAAGATTAATAGAAGAACGGGTCGTCTTCATACTTCCTATCATCAGGCTGTAACCGCAACTGGTAGACTTTCNTCATCAAAGCCTAATTTTCAAAATATCCCAATAAGAACAGAACAGGGTGCTCAAATTAGGTCTGCCTTCATCGCTAATGAAGGAAGCGTAATTCTTGCTGCCGATTATTCTCAAATAGAGTTGAGAATTATGGCCCATATTTCGGAGGATAAAAACTTAATTAAAGCATTTAATAACAATGAAGATGTTCATCGCTCAACGGCTTCTCAGGTCTTTGATACAGAAATTTCTAAGGTAACTAAAGATCAGCGTCGGAAGGCTAAAGCTATTAACTTTGGTTTAATTTATGGAATGAGCGCATTCGGTTTAGCTAAGCAAATTGATGTTTCAAGNACTGAAGCTAAACAATATATAGACGGCTACTTTGAAAATTATCCAGGTGTTCTCCAATTTATGAATGAGACAAAAGAGATGGCNAAATCTCAGGGATATGTGGAAACAGTATTAGGTAGAAGGCTTTATTTGCCTCAAATNAACTCTAAAAATAAAATGCTTCAGCANCATGCNTTGAGAACCGCTATTAATGCCCCTATGCAAGGCTCTTCTGCTGATATTATCAAAAAAGCAATGCTTGACATTCAAGCTTGGATTGATAGAGAANATNATGANATCAANATGTTTATGCAAGTGCACGATGAGCTAGTATTTGAGCTTAAAGCTGAAAAGGCCAATGAGTATGCAAATAGCATAAAATTAATGATGTCAAATGCTTTAAAGCTCCACATTCCACTTGAAGTTGATATTGGTATAGGATCAAACTGGCAAGAAGCTCACTAGCCTTAAAGTAGGCGCTTTAAAGTAGGCGCTTTAAAGTAGGCGCTGAAAGTATAATTTGAGACTAGATTGATATTGATTAAAATACTTTCCTAGAAAATAATAGAAATCATTCGTAAGGTTATATGAAAGAGCAATTACAAGACTTACTTAAAAAATGTATCAAGGATCTTATTGACAAAGGCCTAATCAGTGAGATGCCTTCAAAAGTAAGACTAGATCATACCAAAGACAAAAGTCACGGTGATTATGCAACTAATATTGCACTAATGCTCTCAAAACAAGCCAAAACGAGCCCTCTTGAATTGGCACAAATCATTGTTAATCAAATAGAGGAAGCCAATTTTATTAAAAAAACTGAAATAGCGGGCCCCGGCTTTATTAATTTTTTCCTTTCTGATGAATCTAGCACTTCAATAGTAAATGAAATTATTGAGCTGGGTGAAATGTATGGTCAATCAGAAATTGGTAAAGGCCAAAGTATTCTATTGGAGTATGTTTCAGCCAATCCAACTGGACCACTTCATGTTGGACATGGAAGGGGTGCCGCTTATGGCGCTACTGTGTCTAACTTATTAAGAAATATTGGTTTCAAGATTGATAATGAGTACTACGTCAATGATGCGGGCAGACAAATGGATATTTTGACTGTGAGCATATTTTTGCGATACTTAGCGCTCTGCGGAGAGACAGTGAGGTTTCCTGATAATGGTTACCAAGGCCAGTATATCAATGATATTGCCGTTGATATTTTTGATAAAAGTGGCGAGTCCTTCAAACAGAGTTCAGAGATATTTTTTGAGAACATTTGTAAAGATGGCCTTGAAGGCGGTGACAAGGAGTCTCATATTGATGAGTTAATTGCTAAAGCAAAAGTCTTATTAGAAGGCAATTTTCAGAATATTTTTCGAGCGGGTATTGAAAGAATACTGAGCGGCATAAAAGATGATTTAGCTGATTTTGGAGTACTCTTTGAAAAATGGTTTTCGGAACAATCATTGATTGATAGCGGCCTCTCAGAGTCCTGTATTACTAGACTTAAGGATACTGGGCATCTATATAAAAAAGACGGTGCACTCTGGTTTAAAACAACAAACTACGGGGATGAGAAAGATCGTGTTGTAGTTCGCGATAATGGAAATCACACCTACTTCGCCTCCGACATTGCATATCATCTGGAAAAATTAGATCGCGGCTATGACAAAATTATAAATGTTTGGGGGGCAGACCATCATGGGTATATCCCTAGGGTTAAGGCTTCCATAGAAGCATTGGGTCATAATCCTGATAAATTAGAGGTTCTATTAGTCCAATTTGCGAATCTATATCGCGGTGGCCACAAAGTTCAAATGTCAACTCGGAGCGGCTCATTTGTCACACTGGAGGATTTAAGAAAGGAAGTAGGCANCGATGCAGCTCGTTTTTTTTATATTCTTAGAAAATCAGAGCAGCATATGGATTTCGATTTAGATTTGGCAAAATCAAAAACAAATGAGAATCCAGTCTTCTATATTCAATACGCTCATGCCCGCATTTGCTCTGTTTTTAGACAAGTAAATGAAAAAGGATTAAAGTTGAACCTAGCTGAAGCCAACTTATCCTTATTAACAGAAGATATTGAAAAAAACATTTTAAGAGAGCTTAGTCGCTATAAAAGTGTTATTGAATCTGCAGCGATTCAGTATGAACCCCATCAACTTGCATACTATCTTCGTGACTTAGCCACTCAGTTTCATAGTTACTATAATGCTTGCACATTTATTTTAGATGATCAAAACCTTACTCAAGCAAGGCTATCACTNATCCATGCTACGAGGCAAATATTATTAAATGGACTCTCTATTCTTGGGGTGGACGCTCCTGAGTCAATGTGAATGATCAAAAGCAAAGAGACCAAGCTTTAAATATAGAGGATTCATTTATTGTACAGGCTCCTGCAGGTTCAGGAAAGACTGAGCTGATTACGCAGAGATATTTGAAATTACTAGGTTTTGCCGAGGAACCAGAAAATATCTTAGTGATGACATTCACTAATAGAGCAGTGGACGAGTTAAAGCTTCGCATTGTAAGTGCGCTTAGTCAGGTAAAAATGCAGCCACCTGAGGAGCCTCATAAACTTAAAACATATAATCTAGCTGTACAAGCTTTAAAGCAGTCAAAGAAGAGAGGCTGGGATCTTGTAAGACACCCCTCACGCCTTAAAGTNATTACTATTGACTCATTATCCAACTTGATTGTTTCGAGGTTCCCTTCTCTTGATCAATTGATTCCGCCTAGAACAATAATAGACTCATATGAGTACGACTTTATCTATCATCAAGCGGCAGAAAACACCTTGCTATTGATAGACGATGAAGAATACAAATCAAGTGTTTCTTCAGTCTTACTTTATCTTGATAATCATGTCGATAGGTTTTACCGTTTAATAGTAGAGATGCTCGCTAAAAGAGAGCAGTGGCTCCCAAGGTTCTTCATTGACGGTGCTTTGGATGTTAAATCACTGGANGTCATCTCACAAACTTTAATAGCTGATTATCTAGAAGCTCTTAGGGGGNCTNCTCAAAAAATTCTTGGAGTTAATTTCTTTGGCTTATTGCAGGCCAGTAAGAGAGAAGATATTTCACAGATCTCAAAACTTCCAGGATCAGATCTTAATGATTTAAAAGATTGGAAAACTATTGCTGAAATTCTNATCACTAAAAGTTCAGGATCNTGGAGAAAGAAAATTGATGTAACAATTGGATTCCCAGCAGAACTAAAAGAGGAAAAGGCTCAATTAAAGAAGTTTATTGAAAGTTTAGATTCTGAATTTGAGTTAAAAAAAATGCTGAGTAATCTACATAATTTACCAAGCGTTCATTTTCCTGAGTTTACAAAAAAATCTATTACGAACATTGCTCAGGTATTAAAGTTAAGCGTTGCAGAGCTTAAAGTTATTTTTGATGAAAAAGGTGTTCAAGATTTCTCTGANGTCAGTTTGCAGGCAATAAATGCGCTAGATACTTGTGAGGAGTTGAGTGACATTGCTCTGCTGCTAGACTATCAAATTAAACATATTCTAGTGGATGAGTTTCAGGATACTTCCTATTTACAATTAAATTTAATTCAAAAGCTTGTTGATGGTTGGCAGAAGAATGATGGCAAAACCATTTTTTTTGTTGGTGATCCTATGCAGTCTATCTATAAATTTAGAGAGTCACAAGTTGGAATATTTCTTGAGGTCGTCANAAGTGGAATTGCCAACCTTAAAATTATACCTTTGATTCTTAACACTAACTTTAGATCAACTAAAAGCATTGTCTGTGAAAATAATGATATTTTTGCCAAAATTTTTCCAAATGATGATGATTTAATCGTAGGCTCTATTCATTACTCAAAGTCTGACCCAGCATCCAAAGTAGAACAAAAAAACGCTATATCTTTCTATCCTTTTGGTCCAAATCAAGNCCGAGAAGAGTCAGAAGAAATAGTAAGAATTATTAAAGAATCACTCCTCAATAACCAAGAGAATGAAGTAGCTGTCCTTGTTAGATCAAGGTCTCATTTAGGCGAGCTTAGTTCTGCGCTTAAAAAACACAATATCAATTTTGAATCAATAAAAACTGAATCTCTTCGATCGAATCTTTTTACAAGAGATTTATTGAGTCTAACAAGAGCCCTTCTAAGCTTGAGTGATAAGCTTGCATGGCTTTCAATTCTTAGAGCTCCTTGGTGTGGTCTTAGACTAAAAGACTTGCTAGTTCTTAGTCAGTCATCAGATCAAACAATTTTAAATCAATTAAAGAATTTGGATTCGGTGCAAAATTTGAGTACTGATGCTATCAATAGGAGTNGACATATTTACCTAGCTACTAAAGAGGCTATTTTGCTTGAGGGTAAGTTTTCTTTTGTTGAGCGCTTTTCATTTGTATTAGATCAGCTTTGCAAAGACAAAGAGTTAGACGAGCAAGAAAAAAGTATCAAAACCCAGTTTCTGAAATTGTTAAATCATTGTGAGTCAAATCAGGTGCTGAATACCAAAACGATTGAGTCAATGCTTCAAGATTTATATGCACCATCAAGAAGTGCAAATATAAAGTTAATGACAATTCATCAAGCTAAGGGTTTGGAGTTTNATACAGTCATTATTCCTGGACTAGGCAAAAAGGGCAGGAATGANAATCTTCAATTAATGCAAATTCAAGAGTTTTCAGATAATAATGTATTGTTGGCTCCTATTAAGCCAACCTATGAGGACAGTGAGAGTGAGACATACTTGTACTTGCAGCATCTAAAAAAGCAGCAATCACACTTTGAGTTAATGAGGCTCCTCTATGTGGCAATGAGTCGGGCCAAAGACACAGTTCATTTATTGGGCGCTATCTCAAAAAATGGAAGGCCTACAGCCGGTTCATTTCTATCATTACTAGGCAGTTATTATGAGAAAAATTTGGATACTGTAAATGTTCAAAATCAAATCAATCTAGAGATAGAAAAAGCCCCCAAACTGATTCGCAATAAAACATTAACGCCACCTTTAGAGAGAGAGGAAAGTTATATTGACAAGTCAAATAACAACCCAAAAACTTTTGATTTAATTTATCAAGGCACTCTAGGCACTATTGTTCACTACTACCTGGAGCATGCTGAATTTAATCCATCAACTTTGAGTATTGAGACAATGCTAAGAGAGAGGGGGGTGCCAACAAGATTACTCCACTCTTTATCTAATTTAATTTTAAGCCTTCTAGTAAATACTAGGCGTGATAATAACTTTGAATGGATTTTTAAGCACAGAGAGTCAACAGAGGTTGAGTCAGAATTTAGTGACTCAGCCCAAACCATTATTGTTGATCGATTATTTGTTGAGGATGGAGTGTTGTGGATTATAGACTTTAAAACTGCCTCTCTAAACGAGGGTGAAAGTATTAAAGCATTTATAGAAAGGCAAAAAATTGCTCACCACGCGCAAATCAAAAAATACAGTGACGTACTTGAAGCATTTTTTCAGCTTCCCTCAAAATCGGCACTCTATTGCCCAGCTGTTAGTCAGTTAATATTTCTTTGATTTTATTTGCTTAGAAAAATTGCTGGACAAAGCATTCAATTCCTCATATGATGAGAGCCAACTCTTAAAATAATTATTTATATGTCAAAGCAAAGTAATGATGTTGGCTGGATAGACTATGCCCAAAAGTATGGTGGTCGCGAAATACGAACTGTCAATCCGAATATTCAAAGTGGATCTACGGTGTTATTTAATAATTTTGAGGATATGCAGTTAGCTCTTGAGGGTAATTATCCAGGGGTTGATTATGGAACACATGGCTTGTCCACTCAGAAAGCCTTTGAAGAGGCAATTTGTAAGCTTGAAAATGGTCACAGAACTTATGCATTTCCATCAGGCATTAATGCAATAACGAATACTTTNATGGCTTTTACTCAAAGCGGCGATGAGGTTNTAGTTTGTGATAATGTTTATGGTCCAACCTCAAGATTTTGTCATAAGATTCTTGCGAAATATAATGTTAAAACAACGCATATTGAATCTAATATTGGATCTGAAATTAGTAACTATATTACTAAAAATACTAGGCTAATATTTCTAGAGTCTCCAGGTTCAAATACATTTGAAATTCAAGACATTTTAGAAGTTGTAAAGGCTGCAAAAAAAGCGGGCATTATGACAATAATTGATAGTACCTGGGCTACTCCTTTATATCTAAAGCCACTTAATCTTGGGGCTGATATTGCAATTCAATCNGTCACTAAGTATATCTGTGGNCACTCAGATGTTTTGATGGGCTGTGCTACAGTTAATAAAAAGTATGCTGACGAATTGGCAGACTATTTCAATACTGTTGAGAATTACACTAATCCTCAAGATTGTTATGTTGCGCTTAGAGGTTTAAGAACTCTTAAAGTTCGATTGGAAGCTCATGAGAAGTCAGCAAATGAGATAGCTCGGTGGCTTGAAAAACAGGATATTGTCGATTGCGTCATTCATCCTAGCTTAGAGTCACACCCTCAACATNCTTTATGGAAAAGAGATTTTTCAGGATCATCTGGCTTATTTGCATTTACATTCAAAGAGTCTTATAGTGCAGAGAAAATTGCTCTATTTATTAATGCACTTGAAATGTTTGCTCTTGGTTTTAGCTGGGGTGGTTATAAAAGCCTGTTAACTGCAAGACCATACAAGAGAGATGGTCAATGGGTTCATGATGGCAAGCATTTAGTTCGTTTGAGTATAGGACTTGAAGATACAAACGAACTTATAAGGGATTTAAAACAGGGCTTCACACATTTAAGCTAAGTCGACTCTTGGCGCTCTATGATTATCCCTTTTGTCGTTAATAACAGTGATACGCTGCATATGCCTGAATCCAGGCAAGTAGTCGCATACTGCATAATGCTGCGTTATTCGATTGTCCCAAATAGCAATAGAGTTATCTTCCCAGTGAAACCTAACTTGGAACTCAGGTTTATTAATATGTTGAAATATAAATTGCAATACATGATCGCTCGGGCCTTGATTTTCATTAACAATATTTCGTGTAAACGACTGATTGACATTGATATATTTAAGACCNGATATTGGATGNGTCTCAATGACCTTATGAACTGCTGATCCAACAGTTTTGAGAGCATTATTAATTGACTCAACGCCACCTTCTTTATAATAATCATTGCGAAATGTTCCCATATCATGGATAGCCTCNAGTTCTTCTAGATAGTNTTTCCAGCCCTCTGGCAATTGATCATATGCGGCACTCATACTGGCCCAAAGGGTATCACCACCAACCTTAGGAACTTTGACGCCATGCAGTATACTAGCAAAAGGCGGATTTGATTTAAAAGTCAAATCTTTATGCCAGTCAGCAGTATCAGGTTTATTGTTTACATCATTCTTTAGTAAAACAATGCTTTGATAACCATCTACATGTGGATAAACGGGATGNCCTGGGTCAATTTCTCCAAGACTTTCTGCTAATTTAAGATGCGACTCTGGTGAAAGATTTTGATTTCTAAAAAAAATGACTTGATACTTAATAAGGGCATTATATATTTGCTCGACAGTATCATTGTTTAATTCATTATTAAGCGATACGCCTGAAATCTCAGCTCCAATTGAGGGTGTGAGTGGATTAACTTCAAACATTTATAGCTCCAAAACAATTTTTTGAATTATATTAGAAAAAAACTACCCATAATTAATCTTTTTTCTTTAACCACCATAATAGAAGAGCAAATTGCATAAAAAGTAATGGGATAACTGAAAGAAGAACAACCTCCCAACTAAAATTAAATACAAACCAGCCTGCTGAGAGAGCTGCAAGCGCTTGCAGACCAAACACTAGAAAATCATTAATGGATTGAACTTTAAACTTTTCATTCTCATTGTATGATCTAGAAAGTAAGTTTGTACCGCCAATAAATAGAAAGTTCCATCCTAGGCCGAGAAGCACTAAAGACCACCAGTAATTAGTAAGCGCATGGCTCGCAAAGGCAATAATTATAGATATAAAGAATAATACAACGCCCAAAAGCATCATTCGAGTTAAACCCATATATCGAACTATAATTGCTGTAAATAGTGAGGGAAGAAACATTGCAATGACATGACTTTGGAGTACTATCTTAGTATGATGAAGTGAGTGACCATCCATAACATGCATACTTACTGGAGTAGCAGTCATAATGAAGCTCATAACTACATACCCAGTTGTTGCAGCACAAACAGCAACTATAAAAGAACCTTGTTTGACAATCTCTAATAAGGGTCTTTTGGATTCATCTACTTGTTCTTTAAACTTTACAGGTGGCTGAAAAAAAGTCATCAGAATGAATGCAATTACAAATAGAAAAGCGAGTAGAACAAAAGACCCTACAAAGTCAGTTTCAAAATAATGTTTACCTAAAGTTGCAACTTCGGTTCCAAGAAAAGCAGAAACTAATCCGCCAAGAACAACAACCGCAGTTGCTGATGGTCTTTTTTCAGGTTCAACACTCTCAATTGCAGCGAACCGAAATTGCATCATCGTTGATACGCTAGCTCCGAGACAAAAGCTTGAAAAACTAAAGAGAAAAAACATTTCTTTAGTAATTGAAAAAATACAAAGAGAAATCAACAAAATTGTATACAGACATGCACTTAAAAAAACTTTTTTTCGGCCGAATATTGACATCAGTTTTATCACAGGAATAACACTAACCGCAGCTCCTACAACAATAGTTGCAACAGGTAAAGTTGACAAGCTTTTTACTGGAGAAAGGTCACTACCGATAATTCCTGCAACAAAAACTATAAAAACACTGAGCGACATAAACAAAGATTGACAAGCCGTCAATATCCATACATTTTTTGGTAGATCTAACATTAAGATGTATCCTTTATGAGACAGACTTTATTTCTTAAGAGGGCGTTTCCATTTACTAATTGTCGATTGTTTATTTCGACTCAGTGTGAGTTTATCGTCTGGCGTATTCTGAGTAATAGTAGAGCCAGCACCAATCGTTGCATTTTTGCCAATCACTACTGGCGCTACTAGTTGACTGTNAGAGCCAATAAAAGCGCCATCCTTAATCTCCGTTTGAAATTTATTGACGCCGTCATAATTACATGTGATGACTCCAGCACCAACATTCACATCGCTACCTATTTTGCTGTCACCAATGTAGCTTAAGTGTGAGACTTTTGAATTATTTTGAATTGACGATTTTTTTACTTCAACAAAGTTGCCAATTTTTGAATGATTACCTATCTTTGTTTCAGGACGAATTCTTGCAAAAGGACCAATNCTTGTATTTGATCCAATGACAGCATTGTCAATAATTGAATTAGGCAATATATTAGAATTATCGCCGATTTTAGAATCTTTTATGATACAGTTCGGCGAAATTAACACATTTTTACCTAGACTATTATCACCTTCAAACACTACATTGACATCTATCACGCAGTCATTTCCAAAGTTTAAGTTACCACGACAATCAAAACGCTTTGGATCCATAATAGTAAGACCCTCTAACATTAAATTATTAGCTTTATCTTGTTGNTATACTCTTTCAGCTTCAGACAATTGAGTTTTATCGTTAATACCCATGACCTCTGTAGGACTCTCACATATAAATGAGGCAATATTAACATTATCTTTGACTGCTTTTTCAACAATATCGGTCAGATAAAGCTCACCTTGAGAATTATTTGGTTCTAATTCTTTTAAATATTTTATTAATAGTGTGCCTTTGATTGCCATGATTCCTGTATTAATTTCTTTGATCTGAAGTTCATCTTTACTCGCATCTTTTTGCTCAACAATTGACAGAATGGAATTTTTTGAATCTCGAATAATTCTGCCATAACCATAGGGATTTTCCATAATGACGCTTAATAAGGAAAAGCCTGAAGGCTCGGCTCTACTGGCTAATTTTTGAAGTGTCTGAGTTTTGATAAGTGGCACATCGCCATATAAAATCAAACATAGCGACCNCTCATCTATGTATGGTATTGCCTGTTGAACTGCATGACCAGTTCCAAGCTGTTCTTTTTGTTGAACCCAATTTATTTCTTGACCAATGGTTTCATTTTTGACTGAGTTGGAATTGTGTCCAACGATTACATTAACAGAATCAACGATTGGTTTTGATGAGTCAATCACATGTTGAAGGAGGCTCTTGTTGCCAACCTTATGAAGTACTTTGGCAATATTTGAGTTCATGCGAGTGCCTTGTCCAGCACCTAATATAATGGCAGTATTCATTTTAGTTTGGCTTAGGTTATATCTCGAAATACTTGGTACTAAGAAATAATTAATTTAGATTTTTTGTATAATGTTACCCTTTATGTTCTTAGACTCCAAATTTAAACTACATTTGTCATAAGGATGAAATATTGATACTTTATTATGATAATTTTTTTAGTTAAATTAACTTATTCAAGATGAAAAAAAAATTAATTGCAGAATTGCTTGGCGCTTTTATTCTTGTTTTTGCAGGAACAGGCGCCATTATTATTAATGATATCACTAATGCAATCGGGCACGTTGGAGTTGCTTTAACCTTTGGGTTTGTTATTGTTGCATTAATTTACAGTTTTGCACATGTCTCAGGTGCTCACTTCAATCCAGCGGTCACAATTGCCTTCTGGTCAATGGGTGAATTTGAACGAAAAAATGTTATACCCTACATTGCAGCTCAATTAGTTGGTGGACTATTGGCCAGCTTAAGTCTTTTTTTATTACTTAAAGAGAACTTTGTTTTAGTATCTGAAGTGAGTTATTTGGGGGCAACTATTCCAAGTGGAACCGCCTCTCAATCTTTTGGTTTTGAATTTATACTGACTTTTATTCTGATGATTGTTATTTGTTCTTCAGCAATTCATGGAAAGGCNACTAAGGATTTTGCGGGATTGGCAATAGGATTGACCGTTGGGCTCGAATCAATGTTTGCAGGACCCATAACAGGNGCTAGTATGAATCCTGCAAGAAGTATTGCGCCAGCTCTTATAAGTGGAAATGTTGAACACCTATGGNTTTATATTGTTGCAACTATTTTGGGAGCTGTATGTGCGGCTGTAGTTTTTATGAAAGTTTTTAAATCTAATGATTAGAATCTATTTATGACAAAAAACGTGTTGGTTTTGTGCACTGGTAATAGTTGTCGAAGTATTATTGCTGAAGCATTAATTAATAGCAAATTTGGAGATCAATTCAAAGCTTATTCTAGTGGCGTTGATGCAAGTGGCAAAGTGAATCCTAATGCAAAGAAAGTACTTCAGTTTAATAATATTTGGAGAGATGAATATTACTCTAAGAATATAAAGTCTTTGCTTCATAATGATTTTGATTTAGTGGTGACAGTTTGCGATAACGCAAAGAAAACATGCCCTATATTTCCAGGCAATACTAAAGTTATACACATGGGGTTTGATGATCCTGATGGAAAGAATTATGAGGCATTTGAGCTTTGTTTTGAGCAAATTAAAAACAGGTTGTTGCCACTTGTAAAATCTATTTTTGAATAGATATTATGGTATATTTCAATCCTATAACTATGGAGTAATTATTTGACTAAAAAAGGCAATATATCTGGTTTATTTGGAAAGTCTCCAATAAGCCCATTACAACAACATATGAAGCAAGTGCATTCCTGTATTAAGGAGTTTGGCGTTTTTGCAAANGCTGCTAACTCTGAAGATTGGGAAAAGGCTAAATTAGCGAAACTCTCAATTGGAAAAAAAGANCAAAAAGCGGATGTATTGAAGAAAAAATTAAGAATGAATTTACCTAGTACATTCATGATGCCTTTTTCACGAAGGGACCTGTTAGATGTTCTCTTAATTCAAGACTCTATTGCTAATATTACAAAAGACCTTGCTGGCCTAATGATGTCGCGCAAAATGGTATTTCCGAAAGAGTTTGCAGATGACTTTTTAGAGCTTGCTAAGCTTTGTATTAAGACCTCGGCAGCCGCACTCGTGGCCATTAATGAATTGGATGAGCTTTTAGAAACTGCATTTAGTAGTCGAGAGCGAAAAATTGTAGACAAAATGATTAAGCAAGTTAATGATTTAGAGCATGATACTGATGTTGCTCAAGAGAAAATTCGTAATAAGTTATTTCTGGTTGAATCTTCATTACCACCGGTAGATGTTATGTTCTATTATCGAGCGATTGAGTGGCTCGGTGAAACTGCTGATGCAGCCCAGAAAGTTGGTTCGCGTTTTGAAGTAATGTTGACTAAATAACGGTAGGANTTTCATGGATATTATTGCAAATTACGGCAATGTATTACTAATACTTGCAATTGTTTTCGGTACATTTATGGCTTGGGGCATTGGCGCAAACGATGTTGCAAACGCAATGGGTACATCGGTAGGTTCTGGCGCTGTTACAATCAAACAAGCAATTATTATTGCAGTTATTTTTGAATTTGCAGGCGCAATTCTAGCTGGCGGTGAAGTGACAGCTACCATTCGTAAAGGTATTTTAGATGCGGAATTATTTACTAATGATCCACATTTATTAGTATATGGCATGATGGCATCATTATTAGCGGCAGGTAGTTGGTTATTAATTGCATCGTCATTAGGTTGGCCAGTTTCTACAACACATTCCATTGTAGGTGCGATTGTGGGATTTGGCGCTGTTGGTGTCGGTATTGATGCTGTTGCATGGAGTAAAGTATTTCAAATTATAATAAGCTGGATAGCTTCTCCAGTATTGGCTGGAATCATATCCTTTATCCTGTTTAGGAGTCTTCAAAATTTAATTATTGATACTCAAAATCCTTTTGATAATGCAAAGAAATATGTTCCGTATTACATGTTTCTAGTTGGTTTTGTAGTCTCTTTAGTAACTATATTTAAAGGATTAAAGCATGTTGGTTTGAGTTTTAGTACGTCTTCAAGTTATTTACTGGCTCTAGGTTCTGGTCTTCTTGTTGCAATTATTGGGACTCTAATGATTCGAAACATACATCTTAATCCCGATGAAAACAAAGATTTCTCCTTTGCATCGATGGAGAGAGTTTTTGGTGTGCTTATGATTATTACAGCAGCGGCAATGGCTTTTGCTCATGGCTCTAATGATGTAGCTAATGCTATAGGTCCATTGGCAGCGATATACAGTGTTATTGAGAGTGGTGGCCTTATTGGCTCTAAAAGTGCGCTCCCATTATGGATATTATTGGTTGGTGGTCTTGGTATTGTTGTTGGACTGATCACTTATGGCCATAAAGTTATTGCAACTATCGGCACTGGAATTACTCAGCTTACTCCATCTCGTGGTTTTGCCGCAACACTTGCAGCTGCAGCAACAGTAGTCATAGCGTCAGGAACTGGAATCCCTGTTTCAACAACACAAGTATTGGTTGGCGCGGTATTGGGTGTTGGCCTTGCTNGNGGAATGGCTGCTTTAGATACGCGAGTTATTAATAAGATATTTTTGTCATGGGTTGTCACATTGCCAGCTGGGGCATTAATGTCGATTTTATTTTTCTTTGCACTTAAAGGTGCCTTTGGCGCATAAGCTAAATGAATTTAGTAAAATAGTTTTTTAATTAAATTATATTAAGTGAATTATTATGACTTTAGAAGAAGTACAAGCAAAGCTTGAATCAGGCTTAGAAGGATCAGAAGTAGCTATGGAAGGAGATGGTTGTAACTGCTCAGCTGTTATTGTCTCCCCTATCTTTGAAGGATTATCCTTGCTTCAAAGACAAAGGCTGGTTTTAGGACTTGTAAAAGAGGAAATAAAGAGTGGTGAGCTTCATGCTTTAAGTGTTAAAACATTTACCCCAGCTGAGAGATAGTATATAATTCACCTCTTTTGAAAACTTGAAGACTTAAAGCTATGCAAACAGATATTCACCCTTCATATCAAACGATTAAAGTTGTGTGCAGTTGCGGTAACTCATTTGAGACGCGCTCAACTTCAGGTAAAGATGAAATTCATCTTGACGTTTGTTCAAGCTGTCACCCTTTTTACACAGGAAAGCAAAAGATTATGGATACTGCTGGACGTGTTGAGAAGTTTAAGTCTCGCTACGGCGCTTTCAAGCGTTAAACTCAAATTGATTCATTCTTAAAGCCACAAATGTGGCTTTTTTTGTGTCAGAAGGAAACTTAAGATAAAAATTTAAAATTGATATAATCAACTATTTTGAGACATAATAATGGCATTTGACTACATTAATGCGTTACTAAAGAAAGAAGTCACTCGAACACCTATTTGGGTGATGAGACAAGCAGGTCGTTACCTGCCTGAATACCGAGCAACTCGAAAAAAAGCAGGTGATTTTTTAACGCTATGTAAGTCAAGCGACTTAGCTTGCGAAGTCACCCTTCAGCCGCTAGAGCGTTTTGATTTAGATGCAGCAATTCTCTTTTCAGATATTTTGACTATTCCAGATGCTATGGGTCTTGGACTTCATTTTGTTGAGGGGGAGGGTCCTAAATTTTCCCGTCCACTTGTATCGCTTGCAGATATTGAGCAATTAACTAAGCCAGATGTGTCGAAAGATCTCTCTTACGTGAGTGAAGCTGTCTCTGTAATTAAAAAAAATCTCAGAGGAAGGGTTCCATTAATTGGTTTTACTGGAAGTCCATGGACGCTTGCTACTTATATGGTTGAGGGCGGATCAAGCAAGAATTTTTCAAAGGTTAAAGGCTTGATGTATGAAAATCCGAAGCATATGCATCAACTTTTAGATGTATTAGCTGATACAGTCATTGATTATCTCAATTCTCAAATAGAAGAGGGTGCTGATTCAGTAATGATTTTTGATACTTGGGGTGGTCTTTTAAATAAGGCCAGTTATGAAAACTTTTCCTTAAGATATATGTCAAAAATAGTTGCTGGAATTAACCGCAACTATGAAGGCAAAACAATACCTGTTACGCTTTTTACAAAGGGTGGATCCGCATGGCTTGAACAAATTGCTGCAACTGGTTGCGATGCTGTTGGTATCGACTGGACAGTTGAAATTGGAGAAGCAGAGAGAAGGGTTGGCTCGAAAGTTGCCCTTCAAGGTAATCTTGACCCATCTGTACTTTATGCATCACCTGAGGTTATAAAAAGTGAAGCATATAAAATTTTAGATCAGTTTCAAGGTTCAACNGGNCANGTATTTAATCTGGGACATGGCATCACTCCAGATGTTAATCCTGAAAGTATGAAAGTCTTAGTAGACGCAGTTCATTCTTATTCAAAATAAAAAATCACTTAAATAGAGTGAGAGTTTCCCTATGTTAAAATTTCATTAATGTAAACAGAAATAATAATATGTCACGAATCTTTAATATTTTTAAAAAACTTGATGAATTAGATAAGACAGCATTCATTCCTTTCATTACTGCAGGTGATGGAGGATTAGACAATTGTGAGGCACTTGTCTTTACTTTGGCTGATAGCGGTGCTGACATTATTGAATTAGGAATGCCTTTCTCTGACCCTATGGCGGATGGACCTGTTATCGCGAAGTCTCATGAAAGAGCAGTTTCAGAGGGCATTAATTTACATGATGTTTTTGCAATAGTGGAGAGGTTTAGAGAACATAACCNGGCGACTGGTATCGTTTTGATGGGCTACACCAATCCTATTGAGGTCTATGGCTATGAAGCATTTGCAATTAGAGCTGATGAAGCTGGAGTTGATGGAATTTTAGTTGTAGATATGCCTCCAGAGGAGGCTTCAGATCTTAAACAAGAGCTTGATAAATATAAGATTGATTTAATCTTTTTAGTTGCTCCCACTACAACAGATGAGCGTTTAGAGCAGATTTCTAAAATAGCCAGTGGATATATTTATTATGTTTCTCTTAAAGGTGTGACGGGTGCTGCAAATCTTGATATTGATTCTGTCAATTATCATCTTAAACGAATGAGAAATTATATTCAGCTTCCTGTCGGAGTTGGTTTTGGTATAAAAAATGCNGACACTGCTAGACAGGTTGGTGAGAACGCTGACGCAGTTATTGTTGGAAGTGCCCTTGTCTCTATTGTCGAAGAACTTTCTTCTGATAAAGATAAAATGGTCACCAAGGTTGGAAAGTTAGCAAAAGAAATCTCGAGTGCAATTACTTAACTAAGGCATATTATGAGTTGGTTAGAAAAAATAATGCCATCGATTGGCAAGAATGCTAAAAAAAATATTCCAGAAGGACTGTGGAGTAAATGCCCTGAGTGCAATAGGGTGCTTTATCAAGAGGAGCTTGAACGTCTTCTCTATGTCTGTCCAAAATGTAATCATCATCTAAGAATTTCTGCCAGAAGGCGTATTCAAGATTTTCTTGATATGGAAAATCAAGTTGAGATAGCGCCAAATGTTCAATCGGTCGATCCTCTTAAGTTCAAAGANCAAAAGAAATATAAGGATCGTTATCAAGAAGCACAAAAAAAAACTAAGGAAAAAGACGCTCTAATTGCAAAATCAGGTTTTTTAAAAGGCATGCCTATTGTTACTGTAGCATTTGATTTCAGCTTCATGGG
>JGI26261J51718_1000531_pt1 | contig 18745 bp, 19 predicted proteins | sample SaaInlV_135m_DNA_3_FD_51718 | JGI IMG/M metagenome (IMG submission 51718)
CGGTTTTCAATATTTCCTAAATTTTCAATCATTGAAGTAACCAGGCGTTATCTTGTATTGATTTGAAGCAAATTTCACAACAAAACTCTTACTTTTAATGGTTTTTATGCTGATTATTAATACTTAAAAACATCATTCGCATTATTTGCGAATTTTTCTAAACCTTGTACTTAACAACCTCAACCTGATTGACACACTCTTGCACCTAAAATAGGTGCAAAAAAACTAAGGCCGATTTGGCTCTTTCAAGCGCCAAATGTAGTACAAGCAAATAATCGCTATTAAAATTAGCATTGTTTGTAGCAATGGATTATCTTGCAAAACAGCAATAGAAACTGAAAAGCTCAGAACAATAAGCACACTAGCGCGGATTTTAATACGTCGAGAAACTGTTCTATTTTTCTCCCATTGTCTTAACAGACTACCAAACCAAGGATGGTCTATCAACATTTGATGAAACTTCGGCGAACTTTTGGCAAACAGCGCAAGAGCAAGTATTAAAAAAGGTGTGGTTGGCAAGATGGGAATCAAAACACCAATTACCGCCAGGATTACAAACAGCCATCCTAGTGATATGAATAAGTTTTTTTGTATTGTTTTTTTCATGCGGTGTCAATTATTGCACGAAGTTGGTNGAACGATTAAGGCTTGGTTGGTGCGTGATCTTGCTCTGGTGGCGTGTATTCCGGATCGTTTGGGTTCATAAATACAAAGCTGTAATCTTGACCCGCTTCGATTTGATCAAAATCAACTACCATACCTTCTAGCAATACTTTTTGCTCATATGCCAGTAAATATTCAACACCATTTGATTCTAAGTGAATATCGCCATCATGACGCTCATCAAATCCCATTAAGTACTGAAAACCCTCATCAGTTTGATCTGCAGCAAAGCGAATAATAAGCCCTTGAGTTTCTGGATTGTGAGTTGAAAGCGAGATTTCTTCTGCGGCTTTTTTTGTAATAGTGATCATAATATTTTGTGTTTAATGGTTCGAATAAAATCGACAAATTGCTCAACCCATTGATTGCCACCNACATTGCGCAAATGCGTATACGAAGCAAGTAAGTTATGTTTAATAATGCCGTCTTGCATATTATCCACACCCACACCACGCAAAACCTTAAAAGCGTAGCGTGTATTTGGATCAATGTTTGTTAGCTTAGAGTAATGAAATTCATGTGCATAAATAGTGTCTGCCACATCCTGCCAAGGGTGCTCTTTTACAGGAGCAAGCTGTACGTAGCCCCGACCAATTGGCTTAGGTGTCATGTCTGTATCTGCATCAATCACACCAACCATCGGATAAGATTTACCTTGACTGGTAATTTGATTAGTTAGATACATCAAGCCTCCGCACTCAGCATAAGCTGGCAAGCCTTGTTCAATTTTTTGCTTTATGTCTTGTAATAAAGATTTATTTGCGCTTAACGCTTCTAACTGCATCTCTGGAAAACCACCACCGATAAACAAGCCATCGCATTGAGGTAGTTNGTTATCTTGAAGCGTATCAAAATAAACAAGTTCAACACCTAGTTGGTTAAATTTGTCCAGATCGTCTTGGTAATAAAAACCGAAACTACTGTCTTTTGCCACGCCGACACGCAACCGAGAATTCGAACTGATTTCAGGTGCAGATGAGATTTGGATGTTTTTTTCCAAACTAACGATTTTATGTAAATCTACTTGATCAGTAATCAGTCGAGCGGCACCATCAATAAAATACTGCGATTGAGGCGTTTCATTTGCGGGCATTAAGCCTAAATGACGCTCATCAATAACCAGCTCCTTAGAGCGTCTTATTGAGCCAACCACTTCAATATCTGTATAGTGTTCAATTGCTTGAATGAGTTTTGACTCATGACGCTCGCCAGCAACCTTATTTAAAATAACGCCGGCGATATTAACATCCGGATCAAAATCTTGATAACCTTTGACCAATGCAGCCACACCACGAGTAATGCCCGTAGTATCAATCACCAAAATTACCGGAATATCTAATAACTTAGCCAGATCAGCATTTGCATCACCGCCAGTAACACTCATGCCGTCATATAAGCCTTTATTGCCTTCAATAATGGAAACATCAGCCGAAGAATTTTTATGCTTATATAGCTGAATTATTTCAGATTCAGTCATATTATAAAAATCTAGGTTATAACATGCCTGGCCACTAGCTTGAGACAACCAAATTGGGTCTATATAATCCGGGCCTTTTTTGAATGGTTGGACGTTTAAATTTTGAGCCTTTAAAGCGCCACAAATCCCCAGACTAACAACCGTTTTGCCTGAGGATTTGTGTGCTGCGGAAAGATAAACGGACATTGACTGCCCTACTTTGAGCGTTTGCTAGTTTTTATGGTGCGGATCAGCAACATCATCAGCCAAACTCTCTGGCAAGAAAGGCAGAAATTTAACCAAATAAGCAATCGCAATTAGAGCCACTGCTATTCCACCCAAACCTAGCATTAATTCGGCCAATGTTGGAGTGTAAGCGGCAATACCGCCATAACCTTCTAGCATTTCTTTGCCTGGGAATAGTTCCATTGGATAAGCCTGACCGCCAATAATAATGACATAAAGCTGAGCAATACCACCTAAGATAATTAAGACTGAAGCCAAGCCAAGCATAGAGCGATTGCCTTTAGTAGCAGGAGAGTAAAGCAACGCTAATGGCACAACACCGCCTAAGACAATTTGCCCATACCAGAACAATTGAGTGTAGATACCGCCATCCATTAGAATAAAGCTTTCAACACCAGCATTTTCAGCTAAGTATAAGTTGCCTAAATGATAAACTGCTACAAAATAAAGTACTGCTGCAACAAATACACCTAATAAATTACTTAATCGATTAACAATTGCATCGCCTAATGGGCGCTGAGTCCACTTGTAACTTGCCATGAGCACGAGTACGAAAAAAGCCAAGCCAAATGCAAAAGACATGATTACAAACATAGGTGCCATAATAACGGCGTCATACGCTTGACGAGCTACCAAAAATCCAAAAATAGAGCCAGTACCTGTTGTTAGAATTAGTCTCCAGGTAAAAGCGGCAATACCCACTTTACGACTATATTTGTTCATGCGACGCTCAAACATCATCCATAGATAAACACCTACAATAACGAAGAAACCATTATAAAGAATGATATTCCAAGCAAAAATGGAATTGAAATTATACTCAGTCATGGCAACGATCAAACGATCTGGGCGACCTAGATCCAGTACCAATACCATCAAACCACCAGCCAACAATGCCAATGCAACAAGACCAGACAAGCGTGATAATGGCTTGTAAATTTTCTTATTAAAAACTGATGCTATAGAGGCGATATTAAGTGCACCCGATGCAGCAACAATCAAAAATAATGCAAATACGTGAGGCAATCCCCAAACAATACGATTGCTCATGCCAGTCACGTGGTGACCATTGTGCTCCATAAAGTAAACACTACCTAATGCTGCTAAAATAAAAGCGCCCAGACCTGCAATTAATGNATAAAAACCTAAACTCTTACCTTGTGTTTGCTCGTAACGAATAATGCTCATAATCTGCTCTTAAATTCCACTATAACGTACACCCGTATTCAGATTTAAATCTGCACGGATTTGTGTACTTTGAACTCTTTTCAATGTCTGATTGATTTTGCTAGTTGGATCGTGTAAATCACCAAAGATAACTGCATCACTATCAACAGCCTCAACACATGCAGGCTTCTCACCTTTGTCGACCTTATGTACACACATTGTGCAAGCTTCAACAGTACCCTTACCTCTTGGCATATGTTCTTTTTGATCGGTTAACGCCTCATGAACAAACGAGCGTGCATCGTACGGACAAGCCATCATACAATAACGACAACCAATNCATAAATGTCTGTCAACTAAAACAATNCCGTCTTCACGCTTCATTGAAGCGTTAGTTGGGCAAACATCAACACANGGCGGCTGATCACAATGCTGACACATTAGTGCTAGATTGCTAATGCGATCAGTTGCCTTGTCTTTAACTTTAACCTTTTTAATCCAACCAGCTTTTTGATTACCTGTTGAATGCGCCTCATTACCCCAGCCTTGCTCCTCTTGACAAGCATTAACCATGTCATCAATATCGACCTCAGTTAGCTTATTAGTATCGATTAGCATGCCCCAACGCTTTTCGTTTGTTACTGGATTTTCACCAGCAGCATTGACGTAAGTTGTGAGTGTAATTCCGGTTGCAATAGTCGCAACACCAGCCGTTGTAGCAGTTGTTTTATAAAGTCTCTACGACTAAGATTTTTATTTTTCTGAATTGATGTTTGGCACTTATCCATTACAAATCCTCTTTTGGCGTATTACGATGACAAGAAAAACAATCTAGACTTGTACCAACTTTTTGATGACAAGTCGAACAAAACTGCCCCGACTGGTCGATTGGCATAAATTCGTCATTCTGATCAGTCGCACTATGACAATTAACACAAGCTTTCAATGAATTGCGCTTAGTGCGAATACCTTGACGTAAGGTTTTGTCACGTTTGTGCATCAAAAAGTTTGGATGCATGATTCTGATTTCTTTTAAGTCCGGGTGAATATCTTCACTCTTACCTTCTTCTTTTAGCTCACTGGCTCTATCACCCAGATTAACATGCTTATCTGCATGTGCAAAAACACTGGTTAAGAATACAGTTAAAAAAACAATCAACAAACGTTTCATAGTTACTCTCTCAAAAAATTCAAGTAGGATTATTCACCTAAACCCATCTGGATATAACCAGTTGGACATACATCCGCACAAATATGACAACCAACACACTTAGAGTAATCAGTATCAACGTAACGACCTAAAGTTGCCTTATCTTTTTTAACCTTAAATACTGCATCTTGAGGGCAGTACATAACACAGTTATCACACTCAAAACATAGACCACAAGACATACAACGACTTGCTTCGGTTTGAACTTCTTCCTCTGTATAACCAATTAAACGCTCTTCAAAGTTGCCCAATACATTTTCTGTATCAACCACTTTATGGTCACGTTGATTACGCTGCTCGTTATCAAAATGCCCTAGGAATAATTCCGTATGAGAAATGATAGATGCATAAGCACGATCTTCATAATTATGGATTGCGTAGTCTGCAGTATCGGTACCCTCACCAGCTTCACCGCCTTTTTCATAGTCTGATGGAGATAAATCCCACTCATCAAGTTTCTTAGCAAGATCAAAGTAATGTACATCAACCTTATTACGGGCCTTCTGATTACTACCTGANAGGNAGTCATCAATACTTTCAGCAACAATACCTGCTTGNCCAATGGCAGTNGTTAACAAGTGTGGACGAACTACATCGCCACACACAAAGAAACCTGGCTTATTNGGAACTTGGTAGTTTTTGTCTGCATCAATAAAGCCATGGTCATTAAAGAATGAATCATCCATGCCTTCAGAGTCAACTGTTTGACCAATTGCTGAAACGATTAATTCACATTCAATATCAAACTCAGAGCCTTCAATTGGTGTATTTCCATCTTCTTCTAAACGTACAAAACGCAATGCTGTTGCACGACCTTCGTCATTTGTTACAACTTCNACAGGGCTTAATTGACCTTGAATCTCAACACCTTCACGAGTTGCATCATCAATCTCTTCTTGCGCTGCAGGCATATCGTCAATGGTTGAACGAGTTGTCAATAATACGTCAGCACCTAAACGGTTAGANGTGTCTACAACGTCGTGCGCTGTATCGTTAAAAATAATATGCTCAGGACGATCTTTATCAGCAACATTTGTAATATCNCCCAAACGACGTGCAACCGATACAACGTCAATTGAAGTATCACCACCACCAATACAAATTACTTTGCCTGTGATGTGCTGTAAACGACCTTGGTTATATGCTTCAAGGAATGCTACACCAGAAACACAGTTAGTGGCATCGCCACCTGGAATAGGTAGCGTACGACCACTCATTGCACCAATGGCAAATAAAACTGCATCAAATTCTTTTTCTAATTCTTCAACCGTTACATCAACACCTACTTTAGTGTTCATCTTAGTCTCAACACCGGTTGCAATAATACGGTCAATTTCGTGACCTAATACGTCACGNGGTACACGGTAATCTGGAATACCGTACATCATCATACCGCCAAGTTGGTCGTATTTTTCAAAAACAGTAACTGCATGACCTTGACGACGCAGCTGTAAAGCCGCTGCTAAGCCACCACAACCACCACCGATAATAGCAACTTTCTTGCCAGTATCTGCAGCATTAATTTCAAATGTATAACCTTCTTGCTTTGCATTGTCGCCGATAAACTGCTCAACAGCGTTAATACCAACAGTATCTTCAACTTCGTTACGGTTACAACCATCTTCACAAGGCGCTGGACACACACGACCCATTACTGATGGGAACGGGTTAGCTGCAGTAGAGCGACGGAAAGCGTACTCTTGCCATGACATATCACCAGTTGGCTTTTCCATGCCACGAACGATATCTAACCAACCACGGATATTATGACCTGAAGGACATGAACCTTGACAAGGAGGAGTTTGTGTTACGTAAGTAGGACACTTGTGTGATGTGTCTTCTTGAAAGATCTTTTGACTCCATGGAACTGCACCTTGCTCGTCATCTTTATAAAGTCTAAATGTATGACCTTCACCTTTAGTTGGTACACCGTAAGCATTCTTTTGCATAATAAATCTCCTTGTTTTTATTCAGTTTCTGCTGCATCTGCTTCAACAGCATCCTCAGCATCAGTTTGTGGTTTGTCCAAAATAATAGCTGCACTCACCAACTGGTGAACACTAACAATCATGTATGGATCAAAATCAAATTTTGGTAATACTTTGGTAAATTGTGATTTACAAATCGCACAAATTGCCGCTAAAGTATTCACCCCTTCGTTCTTTTCTACTTCTTTTAGTGCTTGCATTCTCGGCATAGCACCTTTAACTCGAATCTCCATCAAATCGTCCGTTAGAAGACCACCGCCACCACCACAACAGAATGTAGATTCTTTAATTGTAGATCTTTCCATGTCTACGTAATTATTACAAACTGCTTTAATTACTTCACGTGGAAGAATAAATTGACCGCCTTCAATGCCGCCCATATTGGTTGCACGGGCAACATTACATGAGTCGTGGAATGTCACCGTACGATCATCATTTTCTGACTTGTCAAATTCTAACTTACCTCTTTGAATTAAATCGTAGGTATATTCGATAACATGTTGTGGTTGTGGATATCTATGATCCAACTGATTTTGCAGCTTAAGTGCATACTCATCACTTGATTGAGCACCCGCACCAACACCACTTAAAGTGTTCCAGAAACTGTAAGCAACACGCCATGCATGGCCACATTCACCTACCATCACACGAGATACTTCAAGATCTAGTGCTGCTTTACGAATTCTTAATGCCGCTTTACGCATAATATCGTATGAACCGATAAACATACCAAAGTTAGCACCCTCAGAGGCGTATGAACTCATCGTCCAGCTAACACCATCTTGATAAAACACTTTTCCGTAACCAATTAAGCCATCAATATGCGGCTCAGCAAAGAAATCTGCTGACGGTGTAATCAGTAATATTTCAGCACCTTTAACATCTAATGGGTATTTAACCGGCGCACCAAAATCTTCTTCAACTTCCTCTTCAAGATCTAACAATGTATCTCTCAAAGCTGGCTCAGGAAGACCTAAGTTGTTACCAACTGTAAGTGCCTTACCTAAAATCTGATTACAGTATTTCTGACCAATGCCAACTGCGTCTAGTACTTCACGAGCGGCCATTGAGATCTCAGCCGTATCAATACCGTACGGACAAAATACTGAACATCGACGACATTGTGAGCACTGATGAAAGTAGTTATACCAATCATCAAGCATATCGTCATCAAGCTCTTTAGCGCCAACCAATTTTGGAAAGTACTTACCTGCAAAGGTAAAGTGACGACGATAAACACTACGAAATAAATCTTGGCGTGCAACAGGCATGTTCTTAGGATCAGAAGAGCCTAGGAAATAATGACACTTATCTGTACATGCGCCACACTTAACACACGAATCTAAAAATACTTGCACTGAACGATACTTGGATTTAAGTTCGCCCATTTTAGCAATAGCAACCTCTTGCCAGTTATCGACTTTCTCGCCCGGAAAACCTAATGGAGTTTGAAATTCTTCAGCCGACTTAAACGGGCCGTCGCCTTTCATAATCCCTGGATTTAATTCAGGAATCTCAATGTAGGTTGGTAACTTAGGGATATCAAATTCTTTAGCAGCCATCTTATTCGTCCTTACCTAATGTTTGTTCAAGCTTCACAGCATGCTCTTTTTCTTGTTGTAATGCCCAAGGAGAAATGTGGCGTTTCTTACGCGCATCATCGACTTGGTTACGTGTCGGGCTAAAGAAAACACCTGGCACGTGTAATAATTTTGAAATTGGGAAAATTGCTAATAAGACAAATACCAAGAATAAATGCACTAAGAAGTGTGTTTCAGTTGGTAAGTTAGTCCAATCAAAAGTAACCAATCCAGAAGCAAACGCCTTAACCATCATTACATCCGTATGATTGTCAGTAAAAGTCATAACGACACCGCTCACTCCAATTGTAATCAGCATTAGCAGCATTAAATAATCACTAGGTGCTGAAATATAGCGAATACGTGCAACGAAAATTCGACGCACTAATAATCCGCCGAGGCCAATCACCATGGCAAAAGCAGCATATTTAAAGGGCTGTATTAATAAAAACACTTCTGGTAAATCACCAGGAATAAAATAGCGTAAATGGCGAACTAGAACTAATAGTAAGCCAAAATGAAACAAGAATCCGAATAACCAGATCCATTTATTAGATTTGAAAAGACTTTCGAATAAAGTCACTTCACGAATCATTCTAAAAACCACACCTGTTTGTGTTAATTGGGTTGGTGCAGTTGGAATTTTTAACGGTGCAGGGGTGATCCAAAATTGATAGATCTTCTTACCCATGCCCACGATAAAAATGAATAGGGAAATGTAAAATAAAGCGGTAAATATAATGCTTAATGTTGACATATTGCTCTCAAACTTTATGTTTAAAAAATAAAAAAACACCTACATAACTGCAGATGTCTTTCATTAATTGTATCTAACTAGATACAACCAGTTGGCTTAGGAAGACCAGCGAAACGACAACCTTGCTTACCAGGACCATAAGGGAATAAAGAGTAAAGGTACTTAGAGTTACCCTTGTCTTTACCCATTCTCTTAGCGATCGCTTTTGTAAGTACACGAACTGCAGGTGCAATTTGGTACTCTTCAAAATACTCACGTAAGAAATTAATCACGTCCCAATGCTCGTCTGTTAACTCAACATCATCGTCCGCAGCCATTTGTTTACAAATGTCTTCATTCCAATCTTTAAGATCTACTAAGAAACCTTCTTCATCTACTTCAGCGCCACAAATTTGTGCCATAATCGTACTCCTATATAAAAATTAAAGTTAAACCCAAGAAACCGCAGTTCCATGTTCAACAACTAGATCTACAAATCCAGCATAATCAACTAATTTGATATTGTCTGCTAGTTTTGGAGAAATTCCTCTCGCTTCAACATCACCTTGCAATGCAAATACACGCCCACTTGCGGCAAGATCTGCAATCATTGATGAGTTAGCATTATTCGCCGCATTAATTACACCGTCTTCAATAAATAAAATAACGCTTGTATCGTCAATTGTATTTAGGCAAGATTGTAGTGAATTACGCTCGAAAGATGATTTGTTTACTGTATGTAACATATTAAACCTCTCTTAGAAACTTAAGCAAACGTCTTGTTCAGACATAATTGCTTTAAGTTCATCATTAGTAACAACTTTAACAGAAGGCTTTTCTTCCCAGTCGTCATCTTCATCTTCATACACTAAAGGCATAAGATCAGACTCAGACAAACCTCTTTCTTCTAAAGACTCTTTAGAAACATAAAGTTTGTTGATATCGTAATCACCTAGTGCGTGAAAAGTCTTAGAAAAGTTTTTCATGCCAATGCCGTCAGTCTCTTGACCTTCAACGATCTGGTATACACCATCATCCATGAAAGCTAAAGATACATCTTGCTCAAAAGCAGCGGCAATTAATACCACTTCTAATGATTCGATTGCATACACCGTACCAAATGAAGATCGGCGATTTAAATACATAAATTTCTTTGTAGCCATCTTAATCTCCAAATACCACTAAACGATCACACTGAATACCTGCTTCGATCAACTGGCCAAGGCCAGAGATTCGAAATGCAGGATGCAAGTTATTACCTTCAATAGAATTCTTAGAAGCTTCAGACTCGTCAAGCATACCTCGACGAAGTGCTGCAGCAACACAAACTACTAATTCAGGCTCACCTTCGGCATTCTTAATATCTAAAGAAGCCCAGTTGTTAACAACATGGCGATCATCTTGTGGTGGCAATGTAAAACGAGATGCATTATTCACACCATCATGGTAGAAAAATACACGAAAAATTTCATGTCCATTTTCAATCGCTGCTTTAGCGAACTGGAAAGCCGTATCAGACGCTTGGTGCTGATATGGACCTTCATTTACTTGAATTGCAAACTTCATGTCAAGTAAACCTTAAAAACGGATGTGAGCAGAAGAGTTCAACTGGTGACGTGAACCTTTCCAATCATTGATATGGAATTTAGTAAACGGTAGTCCAGTCTTCTCAAAGAATGCTGGCCAGCCGATACGATCAACCCATTCGCCAACTCTTTCCCAGTCGCGTGCATCTTCTTTATATACACTTAAGATGTTTTTAACAACTGCACCAACTTCCGGCCATCTTGGCGGATTGTTAGGTAGGTTGGAAGCAACTAGCTTATGGAAAGAAGGCTTAGATCTTGCATTCGAGTTCTTACCACCAATCCATAGAGCAATTTTAGAGTTCTCAGGATCNTTAATNTGCATTGGAGGACATGGTGGGAAACATGCACCACAACAGATACATTTCTTCTCATCAACTTCCAAAGTAGGCTTGCCGTTAACCATTGCAGGACGAATCGCAGCAACTGGACAACGAGCAACAACNGTAGGACGCTCACAAACCATTGANACTANATCNTGGTTAATCTTAGGCGGCTTAGTATGTTGAATATTAAGTGCGATATCACCTTGACCACCACAGTTAATTTGACAACAAGAAGTTGTCATGTGAACACGGTTAGGCATTTCTTCACGAGTAAACTCTTCGTGCATCTCATCCATTAATGANTTAACAACACCTGATGCGTCAGTACCTGGAATATCACAGTGTAACCAACCTTGNGTGTGAGAAATCATTGTTACTGATGGTCCAGTACCGCCAACAGGGAAACCTGCTTCAGTTAGNGCTGATACTAATGCATCAACTTTAGAGCCATCAGAAACCATGAATTCAACGTTTGAGCGCATAGTAAAACGAACATAGCCATCTGCAAATTCATCTGCAATATCAGCTAATTTTTTAATTGTGTAAACATCCATTTGACGTGCTGTACCACAACGAACTGTGAAGATTTCTTCATTGTTCTTTGATGTGTGGTGTAATACACCAGCGCGTGGACGGTCGTGGTAAGCCCATTGGCCGTAGTTACGACGCATTGTTGGGTGCATGTATTGAATAGGATCTGGAACTCCAGATTCGATTGGCATAATTGGTGCTGCAGCCATAATATTTCTCCTAATTTATAAGTTTATTAATTTAATTGAATGTTTAAGCGTTAGCTTCTGCTTTGTTCTCGAACCACTTAACTGCTTCTTCATCCCAGTCATCCATACGAACGTATGAAGANGTACGAGTAGAGTTGATCATGTTTGGATCAACGTTAACACCGATACCTTCAAGGAAGTTTACAACACCGATACGCTCAATCATTTCACCTGTACGTTCGTGCTCTAATGCATTTTCAGCGAAGAAGTCGATTACTTCACCTGCTAAGTCTTCAATTGCTTCTAAGTCGTCTGCGTTATCCATTTTCATAAATGGAACGATAACTGAACCGAATAAGTCACCAATCTTCAATGTACGCTTACCACCCATGATAATCATTACACCTTTATCATCACCAGTTGCCAAGATAGGCTCAACATCGCCTTTAGCAATGTAATTGTGAGTTAATGGAGAAGTTACATTTAAACAATGCATACACTTAACACAGTTTTTGTTGTCGATTGTTAATGAGTTATCGTCATTTAGTGTCATGCAGCTAGTAGGACAACGAGAAGTAATATTGTCAACTACGTACTGAGTGCCTTTATCAGCAACCATTGCTTTAAATAAGTCTTGGTTGATTTTAATATCATCTCTCCAAGTACCAATCGTTGCGAAGTCAGCACGCTGTACAGAGTTCATACAGTCGTTTGCACAACCAGAAACCTTAAACTTCATTTTGTAAGGTAAAGCAGGTCTATGCATGTCGTCAAGGAATGCGTTAACTAGTGTACGCAATACCGCTTGCTCGTTCGTGTTTGACATTTCACAACGTGAAGCACCAACACAAGACATACCAGTACGTACAGCAGGACCTGCACCACCTAAGTCAAAACCGTAAGCATTGAATTCGTTAAAAATTGTTTGCGTAGTTTCTTCAGTTGCACCTTGTAACATGATGTCGCCTGATTGACCGTGGAATGCGATTAAGCCAGAACCACCGTTATCAACAAACATATCACACATATCTCTTAATAGAGTTGATGTGTAGTGCATGCCTGCTGGTGGCTGAATACGTAATGTATGAAATTCACCTGCTGCAGGGAATTTATAGTCACCATTATCGTCTTTTAACTCGTTAAAACGTGGAATGATACCGCCACCGTAACCGATAACACCAACTGTACCACCTTTCCAGTAACCTTTTTTAGTTACGTAAGATGTTTCTAATGTACCTAGTACGTCGCGTGCCATATCAGCACCTTTGTGTGAATCACTTGCCAGACGTTTAAGACCTGTTACAAATGAAGGCCATGGACCTTTTTCCAACTCATCGAGGTTGGGTGTGTTATATAGCTCTTTTGCCATTTTATCTCTCCGATATATTTAATAAATCTTTAGAACACTGGGTTTTAAAGATGTGAACGAGACAAATTATACTTAGTTACAAAAAAATACCACTGCTTTATAGTGGTATTTTTATCTACCCCTTAGGGGGTATGAGCTAATGGAAAGGCTTATATTAAGCCCACTAACTTACGTTCGCATTTTTTCTGAACTGGAAGAGATACTTGTTATTTTCTTTATAACTAAAGTGGCTGTTAAGTCCCCTGTTACATTGATTGCCGTTCTACACATATCAAGTATTCTATCAACTCCTAAAATCAGTGCAATGCCTTCAAGAGGGACGCCAATACCTTGTAGAATTGTTGCCAAAATCACAATACCGACTCCTGGAGTGCTCGGCGTTCCTATTGATGCACCGACCGTTGTAAGTGCCAAAATTACCAATTCAATAAACGTTAAATCTATTCCAAAAAGCTGTGTCAAAAATATGGCTGCACATACCTGGTAAAGCGCTGTTCCATCCATATTTATAGTAGCCCCCAAGGGGATTATAAATTTTGATATTGATGTAGGAACATTCAACTTCTCTTCCGAAGTGTTTATTGAAAGCCCCATAACAGCCGCTGAAGAGGAAGTTGAAAATGCCATAAGTTGCACTTCTCTCACCCTTTTTAAAAAATCTAAAGGCTTGATATTTGAACTTATATAAACGATCACTAGGTAAAAACAAAGAAGCAGCAACAATCCAGAAACCACTGTGAGAATATACATAGACATTGATGATATTGCATCAAAGCCTATCTTAATTGTGATGCTGCACAGTAAGCCAAAAACCGCATAAGGTGCTAATTTCATAGCCCAATCAATTATTCTCATGGAGAGCTCTTGAATTGCTTTTGCAAGGTCAATTAAAGGCTTTGCATCATGCTTGTTTATATTCATCAAGGCAACACCTATGAATATCGCTAAGATAACAAATGCCAATATATCTCCATCCAGTTTTGCCTGGACAGCATTTACAGGTATTAATCCAACAATCATGTCGGGCACTGGAATATTTGACGCCGAAACAGCGGCAGCTGGCAGTGAGCTTGCACCAATTGATGAAACAATGTCAGACGATACAAAATTACCAGGCTGCATTGCAAATGTTATTAGTATTCCAATCGTTACAGAAACAACTGTTGTCAATACAAAATAAGGCGCTATTCGTGAGCCTAGTTTTTTCAAGGTTTGAGTGTCTTTCGCGCTTGTAATTCCTAAAATAATCGAACTCATTACAAGAGGGACAACAACCATCTTAACTGTTGCTAAAAAAATATTTCCAATTAATGCAACCCAAGGAGCGATAGCAAGTGCTACATCTTTAGAGACAAATGCAAAAGCGGATGGAGATAACACGAGTCCAAACAAAACGCCAAGAAACATGCCGAGTATCACTTTAAACCAAAGTTGTTTTAACATGTTAACTCCTTTTTTTTAACCTATGACACCTAAAATATAAGGAAGAGCTCAATATAAAAATCACCCGGAATAGGTGATTTTATCAACCCTTGGCTTTTTTATACATCAATTTGATTGCGCAAGGGGTGGCAAAAATTATTTAAGCCAGATACTCATTAACGCGCTTGGCAACACCGCGACCTTCGTCAATCGCCCATACAACTAATGACTGGCCACGACGACAATCACCTGCTGTAAAGATACCCTCTTGTGAGGTTTGATACTGACCATAATTAGCTTTGTAATTACCACGCTCATCCAATTCAATATCTGCATCATCACTTACATAATGCTCTGGAGAAACAAAGCCCATTGAAAGTAGTACCAATTGAGATTCCCAAGTTTTTTCACTACCTGAAATTTCAGTCAATTGGCCATTATCGAATGTCACCTCAATGGTAACAAGACCAGTCAGATTGTTATTGTCATCCTTGATAAATGCCTTAGTCATAAGCTGGTATTGTCTTGGATCTTCACCAAATACCGCTTGCGCTTCAGCATGACCATAATCAACCCGATAAATCAATGGCCAAAGTGGCCATGGATTGTCATCTGCGCGCTCTACAGGTGGTTGACTCATGAGTTCAAAATTAACCACTGATTTTGCACCTTGGCGAATGGCTGTACCAATACAATCCGTACCTGTGTCACCACCACCAATAACAATCACATCCTTACCCTTAGCAGAAAGATCTGATTCNTCAGCATGGCCNGTGTCTAATAAGCTTTTTGTATTAATNGNTAAATATTCCATCGCCATATGTACGCCTTTAGCATCACGATTATCAACTGGCAGATCTCTGGCCTCGCTTGCGCCTGTTGTAAAGANAATGGCGTCAAAATCTTTTTGTAGTGCCTGTGTTGTAATATCTTTACCGACATTAACATTAGTTATAAATTCAACACCGCAGTCTTTCATAAAATTAACACGACGATCAACAATATCTTTGCCNAGCTTCATATTTGGAATGCCATACATTAGCAANCCACCAATACGATCATCCCGCTCNAAAANACTCACATTATGACCTAACTTGTTAAGCTCATCTGCTGCAGCCAATCCCGCAGGGCCAGATCCTATGATTGCGATTTTTTTTCCAGTTTTATATTCCACATCATAAGGTTTAATCCAACCTTTTTCAAAACCCTTATCAATAATCGCTTGTTCGATATTTTTAATCGTAACCGCTGGATTACTCATGCCAAGTACACAAGAGCCTTCACAAGGCGCCGGGCAAACTCGACTAGTAAATTCTGGAAAATTATTTGTTTTTAATAGTCTGGCTAAAGCCTCTTCCCATTTATCGTTATAAACAAGGTCATTCCACTCAGGGATTAAGTTGTTAATCGGGCAGCCGTCATCTGACTGACAAAAAGGCACGCCACAGTCCATGCATCGTGCACCTTGTTCTTGTAAATGGGACTCATTATGTGTACCAGTAAAAATTTCACCATAATCTTTAAGACGCAATTCAACAGGGCGATAATCCTCTGTTTTTCTATCAAATTCTTTAAAGCCAGTTACTTTTCCCATTTCTCTAAACACATAAATCTAAAGCGCATAATTATGCCATATTTGCTATAAATATGCATCACTAAAAAAGATGATATAGTTTATTTGCTTGGCGCTATGTTTAACTGTATAATTGCCCTTTTTTAAGAAACAAATATTTAAGGATAAGTTCAAATGAATTTAATTGATCAAATTGAAAGCGAACAGCTAAGAAACGANATTCCTGAGTTCTCAGCAGGCGACACNATTATCGTNCAAGTAAANGTACGTGAAGGCGACCGTGAAAGATTACAAGCATTCGAAGGTGTTGTTATNGCTAAGAAAAANCGCGGTATTGGCTCAGCATTTACCGTGAGAAAAATGTCTCATGGCGAAGGNGTGGAAAGAGTTTTTCAAACACACTCTAAAATGATTGATTCTGTTGAAGTTAAGCGTCGTGGTAAAGTTCGTCAAGCAAAACTTTATTACCTTCGTGAACTAACTGGTAAGAAAGCAAGAATTAAAGAAAAATTAGCAACTAAATAAGTTTCGNTACTTTTCTTATAAATACCGGCAATCAGCCGGTATTTTTTTGTCTAAAATTTAGGCATGGAACATAATAAAAAACTTATTGAGCAATTCCTTGATTATTACTGGCTATCATCGGGTGCTAGTAAAAATACCCTGTCTGCTTATCGCTCTGATTTAGTGCTGTATTCAAAATGGCTAGAGCAATCTCCTTTGGAAAATGCCAGCGATACTAGTATTTTAAAATATTTTCAACATNGACAAATCGCCCCTTCCACTCAAGCGCGCATACTCACTTGCTTTAGAGTTTTTTATCAATACCTACTCCTACAAGGCCTCATCAATNCTAATCCAACAGCTAAACTTCACCACCCAAAACAAGAGCAAAAATTGCCTATTTTTCTAAGCATTAAAGAAGTTGAAAAACTTTTAGATGCACCTGATAAGAAAACCATTTTTGGACTACGAGATCGAGCCATGTTGGAGCTTTTGTATTCTTGTGGATTGCGAGTTAGCGAACTTATTAGTCTAGAATATCGCCATATTAATATCAATGACGAATATATTAGAATTTTAGGAAAAGGCAATAAAGAAAGACTTTTACCCATGGGTGAAATGGCCATAGAATACCTTTCTCAATATGAAAAAAAGGCCCGACCTTTTTTGATCAAAAAAGGACAAACAGATGGGTATTTTCTATCTAATCGCGGCAGCAATATGAGCCGCCAAAACTTCTTTTATATGATTAAAGCTTATGCTCAAAAATCTGGCATAAGCAAGCCTTTGTCACCGCATAGCCTGCGTCATGCATTTGCAACTCATTTAGTGCAACAAGGTGCTGATTTACGTAGTGTGCAACTGATGCTTGGTCATAGTGACATTGCTACGACGCAAATATATACGCACATTCAAAATGTTCAATTAAAGTCACAACATNGCAAGCATCATCCTAGAGGATAAGCTCGCTAATCGATAGCCTCTATACTGACAACTCAGCCAGTCTCTTTTGTCGATACTCTTTTAAGATTGACTCTGTGTATCCATTTGGTTCACTCACCCCTCTGTAAACTAAAGATAACGCCGCTTGAAATGCTGTTGTATCGTAGCTTGGTGCCATATTTTGATAAAACGGGTCGTGTTTATTTTGCTCATCCACCACAAGTGCCATTTCTTTAAATACTTGCTCTATTTGATCCTTGCTGCAAATGTTATGGTGTAGCCAGTTAGCCATGTGTTGACTAGAAATACGAAGTGTCGCCCTATCTTCCATTAACCCCACTTGATTGATGTCCATTACTTTTGAACAGCCAACGCCTTGATCAATCCAGCGCACAACATAGCCCAAAATACTTTGAGCATTATTATCTAGCTCCGCCTTAATCTCATCCACACTTAAGGTAGTGCTTGGATTGAGCACTGGCGCAAGTAGTAAATCTTGCTCATCAGCCTCAATGGGCGATTGCATTAATTGCTGTTGCCTGGAAAAAACATCAAACCGATGATAGTGTGTTGCATGCAAAGTAGCGGCAGTTGGTGAAGGTACCCAAGCACAATTTGCGCCTGCTTCTAAATGAGCCAGTTTACTTTCAATCATTTCATTCATCTGATCAGGCTGTGCCCACATGCCTTTGCCAATTTGTGCATTTTTGTACATGCCGCATTCAAGACCAACTTTTACATTTAATACCTCATAGGCTTTAATCCATGGCTGATTCTTAATCTGGCTCTTGGGCAACATAACACCTGCGTGCATACTTGTGTGTATCTCATCTCCAGTTCGATCTAGAAATCCGGTATTAATAAAAATAACTCGCTTGGCCGCCACTTTAATGCATGCTGCTAAATTAACACTGGTACGTCGTTCTTCGTCCATAATACCGATTTTAAGTGTGTTAGCCTTAAGTCCAAGAGCTTGCTCAACTTTCTCAAATAACTTAATACTAAACGCCACTTCATCAGGGCCGTGCATCTTTGGCTTAACAATATACACATTGCCTTTTTTCGAATTAGCCCCTAAATTTTGGATATCATGCAAGGCAATCAGCGTTGTCACCATAGCATCTAAAATACCTTCTGGTATTTCTTGATTGTCTGGATTTTTGATTAAATCTGTTAGCATATGGTGACCAACATTCCGCACCAACATAAGGCTACTGCCTGATAAAGTGCCAGACTCCCCTTTAGCATCAACAAAATG
>JGI26261J51718_1000534_pt1 | contig 18688 bp, 28 predicted proteins | sample SaaInlV_135m_DNA_3_FD_51718 | JGI IMG/M metagenome (IMG submission 51718)
GAAATTCTCTAATGAGATATAAGAGTATTACTCAATCTCTGATGAGATAAATAGGCAAAATTTGTTTGTTAAGCGTGTCTGAAAAACCATCGATCTCTTGGTATAATGATTTTCTTGGTGTTGCATATCGCTATTTTGACATTAGAATGAATGTAGTTTTAATGTTTAATGAAAGCAAACCCTCTAGAGATCTATGGTATGAAACTATGCACTGGTGGAACGATCATACAATTAAGATCAGATTTGTTGAAACTGGAGATGATTATTGGTTTGTAATGGGTGCAGATTCTAGACGTCCTGATACTAACAAATATTTCTACAAAATTTTAGAAAAATCTGCAAATTATGAGCGTTTCAAAAAAGGTCATCAAGGTAGTGCATACATGAGATTTGGAATTTATTCTAAAAAAACAGTTGATGAGGTAAAAAATGATGCATTATGTGATTGTGGACATCGAAAAGACGATCATGATGTAGATTCCCACTCTTGTCTCTACGAAGTCTGTGATTGTACAAACTTTGACACTTTCCAATTGAATATACTAAAAAAGAAAAAGGTTGTAACTAACATCAAATTCTTATCTGAAGATGATGTAAAAGATGATGCATTGGCATGGAATTGTCTTAACAGAAATAAATATTCTAAAACTGATTAATCATTTTCGGTTAATCGATTAACTCTGATATGTTTACCTGGATAATGTTCTTCAAGTAAACTTGAATAACACTTTCCGCATAATGGTGCTTCCAATTTCCATTCTGGCATTGGATTGTAAGGTGTTTCGCCAACGCTTTGATTACATTTTGTACATTTAGCCATACAATTTCACCGAGCAGATTTGGTTATAAAATCATTTGCCGGAAAAAATGACGTAAATACTACTATTCCATACTATGATCGGTAATAGTCTGGTCAATGTAACCTCCTGCAAGATTTTACACTGGCTGGATTGTTACCTTTTCTAAATTCCAAAAATTGTTTTCTTGATGAATGCAATGTCTTCTGTTTCTTGACCAATTTTTCTATCAATAATCTTGAGCATGTCGTTACCATACACTTGATTTGAGAAAAAGTTATGAGCTGTATTTGATTCTTCAATCTTTGTTTCAACGGCTGAGTCTTCCAAAAATTTTGTGACTACTTTATTTGCTACATTCAAAATCTTTTCACATAATCCAAAATTTAACATTATTTTTTCTAATTCTATGATATCACTTTTAAAATCATCATGTTTTTTAAGAATATTTTTATGAATTATTCTTGCTGTAACTGCCACAAATAGACTTTGAGCATATCTCTTATTTTTATTCTGAGTATTTTTTCTGTCATAACCTAAATTATTCTTAGCAAATTCTCGAATCAAATGTGGAAATAGGAAATATCTATAATCGCATTCTAATTCATCATTGAAAATATTTTCATACTTTGCTCCATTTGGAAGATATTTTGCAATTCCTCCATAGACCTCATTTGGTTTTTGAACAAAATATGATACAAATGATGCAATAGCCGAATCATCTTTTATTCTACAGCTGTCTTTTGCATCCGAAAGATACTTGTTGTATATCTCATTTCCTTGAAACTTTGCCTTTTCAGCTACAGAAAGATTTAACCATAAACCTTGTTGATGTTCAAAACAATAATCTAATCTTGTTGCCAACATATGATGAATTGATACAAAATAATCTTGTAATGATACGTAATCTTTGCCTTTAACTGCATTTTGTGAATTTCTATACTTTGTAATCTTTCTTTGATGCTCTTCATCTTTTGTTTTAATTATGGTGACTAATACTTCGGCATCGACGTTGTTTGCTTTCTTTTTTTTATCTAGAATGCTTTTTGATGTTTGTGCTCCATTAACAATCTGGGCACCTTTTAGGTATAATTCATTTTTCTTTATTGAAACATCATCAACTGTAATAGTAATTCCATTATTCCACTCAAAGAAATTATGTGGATCATCTTCCAATGTGGATGAGATTTTTTTATTTATGGAGCCCTTTCCACCCAAATGTTTTCTAATATTTGATTCAAAAATATAGTGCTCATTTTTCTCTACTAATTCTGCTAAATCAAAAGCAGATACTACACAAACTTTAGAATTTTTATGCTCTAGTGGCTGCTTGAGAATTCTTAAACTTGCATTTTGACCTTTAGCAGGTTTCTTGATTCGTTCCCATAATGTTTGATATACTTGCTGTCTTCCCATAACCCTAACTTTGTCATTCTGATAATCATCCACAAATTGATCAGTTATGTAGACTAGGTCCACCTTCATCTTCTTATCATTAAGAATTTTCCAGAGATATTGTAATTCATCTCTCTTTAGTTTGGATTGTTCTTTTTCTTTTAATCGTGATACATCTTGAATGAATTGGTCAATTGCTCCGATAGAATGAGCAGAACCATACTTTGATTGGAATAATCTGATCCTCTTTTCATCCGAATCTACTAGATACGCATCTATCCCTTCATCATACCCTCCATCAATTATTGCATTTTCTGCAATGTCTTGTAAAACCTCTTCAACATTAATCAAATGCCATAAGAGATAATCCCGACCTTTCTCTACGGTGGTGTTGGAATCTTTCATGAACTCGCTAATGCTTACGTCAACTGAATGTGTGGCAAATCCTTCTAATGGTGCGCTAGAAAATTTTGAAAGAATATAGCGTCCTTGTTCACTATATTCTAAGAGATTTGCTCCTTTAGGTGGCATTTTTGTTATTTTGTTTTGTTTATCCTTAAGAAGAATANGGTNATTACAACATAACCTTACTAAGAAACATAAAGAAATACGAACAAATCAAAACATGAATAAGAAAATTGTCATTATTCCTATTGTAATAATTATTGCCATAATTGGCGCAGTTTCACAAATGAACNTTGAAGAAACTGATACAGAAATTATTGAAATTGAAACCGTTGAAGAAGTTGAGGCCATGATCACAATTCCTGTCAAAGCTGCAAGACCTGCATGTGGACCTCATCCTGAATGTTACATTCCATCATATTATGTCACAAAACTAGATGAACCTGTAATATGGAAAAATGAAGATTCTGCATTTCACAGTGTAACTAGTGGTAGTTATGGAGAACCTGATGGAATGTTTGATAGTGGACATATTGATCCATACGGAATATTTTCATACAAATTTGAAGAGACTGGAATGCATCCTTACTACTGTACCCTTCACCCATGGATGGCAGGGAACATAAAAGTAGAAAGGTGACGAAGGGAGTCGAACCCTTTTAGATAAGCTTTGCAGGCTCACGCATAACCGCTCTGCCACGTCACCAATCAAAAAAATGGATATTTGCAATTAAACTCTTTACTTCAAATCTTTCCTGATGCTTTTGCTGCCAGTTTTACGTCTTCAGCACGAACTGTTTTCCTATTGGCATGTTTACTCATTTCTACTGCATTTTTGGCAATTTCTACTCCAACATCTTCCAATATTCTACCTAATTCAGTTGCTGATTCATCACTTATTCTTTCTGCGCCTGCTTTTTTCAAAATTCTATACATTGCAGGTAATCCAAAATTTGATGCATTCATACTAAATATGAAAAAAAGCGATGATAAAATACTTTTAGTGAAATAATCTAACACATGTCATGAGCTGGATTTATGATGCACATATCCATCTATCAGATCCTGAATACAAATCTGATATTGATATGATTATAAATTACATGGATTTATTAAAAATCAAAGCATGTTGTGTCTCAATGGATATTGAAACTTCTAATGAAACCTTAACTTTACATGAAAAATCAAAAAACGTTCTACCTTTCATCGGAATTCATCCTGAAATGGCTCAAAAAGATCCTTTACCTGTTTATGATCTAATTGAAAAAAATTATGAAACTATTACTGGTGTTGGTGAGATTGGACTGGATAGAACTTACATCGATTCTGATGATGAATGGAAAGTACAAAAAGATGTTTTCTCAAAACAACTATCTTTGGCAGAGAAATTTAACAAACCTGTATCTATTCATTCACGAAAAACATTACCTGATATTTTTGAAATTTTACCTTCATACAAAATACCTGGAATCTTACTTCATTGGTTTGATGGAAATAAATCTCAACTAAAAACTGCCATGGATAATCAATATTTTGTATCATATGGCCCTTTACTGGTTTATGCAAATGATAAACAGGTATTACTTACAAAAACAGATCCTTCTAGACTTTTGGTTGAAACCGACGGACCTGTAAAATTTTCTCATTGCTTCGAATACAAAACTACTGAAATCATGTTTGTATCAAGCGTAATATTTTGTGCCTCAAAAATCCTTCATACATCTTATGAAAATTTACTCGTCCAAATTGAAGATAATTCCAAGAAATTTTTAGGAATTTGATGGTACATATATAAAAAACTAAAAAATCAAACTGCTAGTGGATAGAATAAAACGTATTTCAAACGAAGTTATGAATGAATATTCTGAACGTTTCGGAACTGACTTTTTAACTAACAAACAATCCTTAAACGAAATCTCTATTGTACGTTCAAAAGGTCTAAAAAATAAAATTGCTGGATATATCACAAAAATACTACAGAGAAAAGCCAAATTTGAAGAAAGAAAACAAATGTTAATTGATAATGAAAAGAAATCTGAAGAACGTAGACAATCAAGATCCAAAAAGCCTNAAGTAGAATCCAACAAAGATGTATCATCTATTGAAATCGTTGATGGTGTAGAAGATCCTCATACTGACGAAGGAATAAGACATGTTACTGAAGAACCTGGCTCAGAAACCGAAACTGTGGAATNTGAAGAAAAATCAGTTGCCGAAGAAATAGTTGATGAATCCAAATCTGAATAACAAAATCAATTAATTTACCAAAAATAATGAATCATTATGATTACTGTTAATTTCATAGGTGGCGCCAGAAAATCTTTCCAAACTGACTCATTAAAAATAACTCAAAACATTGATACTATTTCTGAAATGATATCTCATCTTATCTCAAAAAAACCGGAAAATACTCCTGATTTTAATGGAAAAAATTTATTGATTGCAGTTAATGGAGTTGATTCTTCAGCTCTTGCTGGTAACAACACTCATCTAAAATCTGGTGATGTTGTAAACATAATTCCAATCATCCATGGTGGTTCAAAAACAAATGTAACTTTTACAATAAAAAATAAGACAATTCAACTTTTTGAAATCAAAAAATTATGTGCTAATAAGGATTATCTCATATCATTAAGAAAAAAATTTCCTAAATTATATTTACAAGCAATTTCATCAAAATTTGTACTTGATAAAGAACACGCAAAAAAAATCATTACTATTTCTATAAATCAAAAATTAAATAATCAATTACTATCTGATAAAATTGAAATTGATTTACTTCTAAGATTTTCAAATACCACTCAAATTAACGATGCAATCAAAATTGCTGGATTATCAAAATCTGAAAACTTTATTTTAATATCTATAGGTACAAAATCTAATCTAATAAAATTAAATGAAATAATATCTGATGATCTAGATGTAATATTTACCAAAAATTATTCTAATTTTATTAAAAAATATTTTAAAATTTCTAATAAAACTCTTAATTCAATTGAATCTAAAACACCACTTGCAGATTTACTTGTTGAAAAAGCATCTATACTAATCTAGTTCTACACGTTTCTGCCTGTCTACGCTTAGAATTGAATTTGGTGGAATTATACTAATTCCTGTCTTATTTCTTAACACTTGTATAATTATCTCCCAATCTGAATTTTCTAATAAAACTTTATTCGATAATGAATCTGCAATTTTTGAAATAATCTCACTAGTATGTAATGATGATTGTCGTTTTTCTACTGTAATTCTATATGTGTCATTTTTTTTAATTATCCCGGATAACCCATTCACTTTATCTCTAATATCATCTAATTTTGATTCACATTCTACTTGAATAGGAATTATTCTTGAACAATATTTGATTAACCATGGTTCATCCTCGATTATCTCTTTGAAATTTTCTAAAACCCTCATTATATCCAATTTACTCTCAACCTGAATTATTCCTGAGAAAATAGTTTTTTCAACAATTGGTTCTGTATCTCCAAATCGTTCTAACATATTTTGTATCTCCAAAATAGTTGGCTCTTCAAGATTTCTTTGGCATGTGATAATTAAATTCATAATATATTCTCTATTTCATCTTTTGAAATCGAACCTTCTCTAATGACTTTCACTTTATCATCAATAAAATCAATGATAGTTGATTCTCCTAAACTAGTAATTTTTCCACCATTTACTAAAACATCAATTCCAGGTATCTTTGTTTTACATTCGTTAGAATCCAAAATTGATTCTTGTCCCGATATATTTGCACTAGTCCCAATAATTAATTTACATTTCTCTAAAATTGTCAACACGCATTCATTATTTGGAACTCTCACTGCTAACTTTCCATTATTGTTAATTTTTTCAGCCATTTCTTTTCTAATTGGAAGTAATAATGTAACCTGTCCAGGCCAAAATTTTTCTGAAATTTTTTCAGCATCTATATTGAATTCAACAATTTTTTCCAATTCTTCCTTTGAAAATCCTAAAATTGGAAATCTCTTACTACCCTCTCTTTTTTTCAGATCATAAATTTTTGAAATACTATCTTTATTGAAAGGATCACAACCTATGCCATAAACTGTATCGGTTGGATACACAATAATCTGTCCATTTTCATATGCATTTACAATTTCATTTATTCCATTTTTATCACAGTTTACTATGTTCACATTAAAGATCTAAACTTCACAAATAATTATGTTGTTTGATTTTCCTAAATTGTTAAACCAAAATTATCTGTAAATTCCGAAAATCTCTTAAATTCTCTTAAGAATTCCTTTCCAGTCATACTAATTTTATATTTACACGCTCGCTTAGAATCAATCTGTTCTAGTAATCCCTGTGAAACTAAATTTGTTAAAATTTTTGAAATTCTACTATGAGAAATGTTTGCTTTTTGAATTAATTTAGTAATTGATGCTCCTTCTTGATCAATAGTAAGTTCTTCTGCAGCATCTAAAATATCACCAACAATTTGAATCTGTTTTCGATATGTGCTCATTTAAGAAATTTCTACATGATTCTGCTATGATCTTATTCAATATATTGAATAAACAAAGAGACTAAACTTTTTTGACTCTGAAATATTTTATGCCTATTTTCCAAATTCATCTTCTTCTTCCTCTTCAAAATCATCAAATTTCATTTTTCTTAAAGGCAATCTTGAAATCGGTACAAACAAGGAAATTAATCCTGATATCTTCAATAAAATTGAAATTGAATAAAGGATTGATTCTGGAAAAACTAATGAATACCATGCGATAAATTCACCAAATGCTAACAATGCAAGTCCGGTCCCTACAGCTAAAGCGCCTTTTTGTTTTCCTTCCAAAAATGAAACAAATGTTTCAATTGCTCCATAAACAAGTAAAATAAATGAAAATGATCTTATGATGTGTTCTATATTCATTGCTGATAGCGCAAACAATGGTAAAATTCCAACTGATCTAAAATATCTTGATTTTGGAAAAAATGATTTTATTGTATGTGAGAATGCGATAAAAAAATAGCCTATTGTTTGTGTTCCTAAACCTAATGCTTGTAATCCTCGATTAATTTTTCCTTCCTGTAATACTAAATCATCAATCATGTATCCTCCCCATATTATTCCAAACCCCATTCCAATTGCAAAGAATGCAATTGTTAATCTAAATAAAACTGGGCTTCCAGTATTTTTATAACCGACATATGCGAAAGCGCCTATGATTATCCCGATAATGAATCCAACTAGATTTAAAATATTTTCTAATAAGAACTCCATTAATTATTTCCCTATTACTAAATTAATTAAGTCTTGTAGAAAATTGATTCATAAACTGTTTGATTCCATTCAATCTTCCCAATCATCCAACGTTCCAGCTGTTTCTCCTTCTGTCGCTCCTGTATAATCTCCTAAAATATCGGAATACTGTGCTTCATTATGCGCAACAAATCTTACGTATTCTCCATAACTCATATCCAAACCACATTTTTTACATTCTACATATGAAAAATCTGGAGCTAATTCTGCATGTTCTTTACACTTTGGACATTTGATCTTCATATTCTATTTCTGTTTTTAGAGTATTATTGCTTTTATCAATAAGAGATAAATTGAAATAAAATTACCATTTCTTATTGACTAAAACATGTACAAAATGCAAACAGGAGATACCTGAAAATCAAGAATTGGAATCTCAAGCAGAAAAATATCCAATTTGTCCTAAATGCTGGGATGAATGGAAAGAGATGAAAATTATGGTCATAAATGAAATGCATCTTGATTTATCTCTATCAGATCATCGAAAGGTACTTCGAAAACATGAAAAAATATTNGCTGGTGTAATGACTCCTGAAGGTGATTATGTTGACTTCCAAAATGAAGATAATAGAAACCCTGAAGAAAAACAGGCTTAGAAATTAAATAATTTTTTAGCAGAATCTGGAGCTAACAAATTCATCTTTCTTTTAGATTCTACGTCTAATTTATCAAAAACTATCTTTATGGATGTAATCAAAATCTTCTGTTTTTGACTGTCTACTTGTAAAAATATCTCAAAAATGGCATCTAAATTAAAAAGAATGATTTTCTCTGGTGATGCTAGTATATGTTTAAAGTAATTTGAAAACATATCTTCTCTATTTTCATTATTGATGGTTGAAAGTACATCTAACCACGTTCTAAATAACTTTGAGAAATTAGGAAATGGAATGGTTGGACCTGCGTTAAGTGCATTAATTATGATCTCTGCTTTTTCATCATCATTTTTTGAAAAAAATTCTGTCATTCTTTTTTTGAGAATTGGTGTTCTTAGAAAATCTGGTAAACTGGCAAGATTTACAATGATATTTCCTGCAAAATTAGGCTCTGACACACTATCAACTTTGAAGACTTGATATTAACCGTAATGCACTTTAGCTTAAATACATGATTTAGAAATTTGTGTTATGGGTGCGAGTATAGTTGTTGGAGGTTTTTTTGGAGATGAAGGTAAAGGAAAAATTATCTCATATTTGGCACAAAAAGACAATCCATCAATAGTTGTTAGAGGTGGTGCTGGTCCAAATGCTGGTCATACCATCAAAGATGGAGATAAAACTTTCAAAGTCAGAATGCTTCCAAGTGGATTTCTAAATAAAACTTCTAGAGTAATGATTGGACCTGGCGTGGTTGTAAATCCTGATGTTTTTCTAAAAGAAATAAATGATTTTGGTACAGATGGAAGATCATTTCTTGATAATAATTGTGGAATAATTGAAAAGCATCATCTTGAAGCTGATTCACAGGGCAGGTTAAAAGAAAAAATTGGAAGTACTGGCTCTGGAACTGGTCCTGCAAATGCTGAACGTGCAATGAGAACTTTGAAAATGGCAAAAGAAATAGAATCATTACAAAAATATATTGTTGATGTTCCTCTTGAAATTAATACTGCTTTAGATAAAAATGAAAATATTTTGATAGAAGGAACTCAAGGTACTCATTTATCACTTTGGCATGGAACGTATCCGTTTGTGACCACTAAAGATGTAACTGCATCTGGAATTTGTGCTGATGTGGGGGTAGGTCCAAAAAGAATTGATGATGTAATTGTTGTTTTTAAATCATATTTGACTAGAGTTGGTACCGGTCCAATGGAAGGTGAACTTAGTGCTGAAGAAACATCTGAAAAAGGTTGGGAAGAATTTGGAACTGTAACTGGACGATTAAGGCGTGCAGCTGAATTTGATTTTGATCTTGCCAGCCGTGCAATTATGCTTAGTAGTGCAAATCAAATTTCAATTACAAAATTAGATGTAAGATTTCCTGAATGTGCAGGCGCACAATCTAATGATGACTTAGGCTCGGAACCAAAAGCATTCATAAAAAATATTGAAGAAAAATTAGGTGTGCCTGTTACATTAATTGGAACTGGCGCAGGCGTGAATGATATTATTGATTTACGCACATAATTTTTTTCAGTAAGCTTTAATTTAGAATTTCTAAAAAAATAATCAATGGCAACTCTACCAAATTATGTACAATTGGATTCACCTTTAGAATTTACACGTTTGGTATGTGCGCTAGAACGTTCTCCACGTGTATCATTTCTTCATGAGCATAATGGGAAAAAAGTATTATCCGTTCAAATGGATTTGTTAAAAGAAAAACCTGTGATTTACTTCACACCAATTGAAAATATCGGTCATTATCTTTGTTATGGATTTAATTCTGGTCAAGAAAAACTTGAATTAGTAGATACCACTTTAGATAATTCTAAACTTTATTCTCCAATAATTAAAATCAAATCTCTTCCTGCATCCCTCAAACCTGACATTGAAGCTTCCAAAGAAAAATATCAACCAATTGAATTGGAAGATCTTTCCAGTTTGGCTAAACTAAGCTTTGGTTATGAAGAAGCACCCTTCCCATTGTTTGCATTTAAACAAACAAACAAGTGGTTCTTAGGTGTTTTTCTTAACTTTAACGAAGATGGGCCATCATATTTTTGTCATGTTAGTTTGGATGATGAACCAACAAAACCATTTTTGAAATATACGACATCTAAAAATTCAGAACCTGAATTTGTTAATCATACTGGTGAACATGGTTATTCTTACATCAAAATAATAAAGTTAAAAGACTCACATCCATTGGTCGATTATGACCAAATTCAGTGATAGAATAAAAAAATCTGCAAAAACATCTCCGATCATTTTAGCAAATGACTATGATCCAAAAATACCAAATATAGAATCAAAGACATTACGTAACATTAAACTTCTAAACAATTACTTATGTGGAATAAAAATTAACTTTCATCTTCTTTTACAATTAGACAAAAAACAAATCTCAAGAATTAATAAAAATGCACATGATTATGGTTTACAATGTATTGCTGATATAAAATTAAACGATATAGGTAATACAAATTTCATCACTGCTGAAAATTTATGGAATATGGGATTTGATGCAGTAATTGTTAATCCAATTATGGGTAAAAAGAGTCTAAAAAATTTGGTAGAATTATCTCATAAGAAAAACAAAGGAGTAATTTCATTATGTCATATGAGTGCACCAGAAGCAAAAATCTCTTATGAATTAGAAATTAAAAATAATTCAAAAAAACAACAACTCTATCAATTATTTTTGGATTGGGCACTAACTAGTCATGTAGATGGAATAATTGTCGGTGCCACTTATCCAAAAATCATATCTTACTGTAAAAAATCAGCAAGAGGAAAATTATCATTGTTTTCTCCGGGTATAGGTACACAAGGTGGAAGTGCGTCAAAAGCAAAAAAACTTGGTTCTGATTATCTTATTGTCGGAAGAACTATTCTTAATTCCAAAAATCCTGTTGAAACTACAAAAAAATTAGTTACTGATTCAATAATCTAAAAACTCTTTAGATTTTCTTAGAAGATTTTTTGCGTTTTTGTATGTAATTTTATTTAAAGCATTATCGTAATCTAACCAAATAAAATCTAAATGTTCATGTGATAAAATTATATCTTGAGTTTGTGTTTTTCCTAGAAAAAATATAACTTTTTTATGAATATCTTGATTATCTGCACGAAAATAATATTCAATCTCTTCTTTAAAACCATCTACAAATTCTACATCTGATATGCCTGTCTCTTCATTAGTCTCTCTAAGTGCCGTTTCATGAGGTGTCTCTCCTTCTTCCATCTTACCTTTCACAAAATCCCAATGTTTTGATGGATAATTTAGTAATAAAAATTTTCTATCTTTTATGTCGTTAAATAGAATAATCCCGGATGATACTTCTTCTTTCATTTTCCTATCCTTCGTTTTCTTTTTTGAAATGTTCTGATTGCTCTCATTAGATCAATTTTTCTAAATTCTGGCCAGAAAATATCTAAAAATACTAATTCACTATATGCACTTTGCCATAATAGAAATCCACTCATACGTTTTTCACCAGATGTTCTTAAAATCATGTCTGGAGATGATTGTGGTAGATGTGATGTGTACAAATTAGATTCTATCACTTCTTTGTTGATATCATTTGCATTTAATTCCCCATCTCTAATCTTTGTTCCAATCTTTTTTACTGCATCCACTAATTCATCTTGTCCTCCATACGCAATTGCGATATTTAGAAAATGTTTATCGTAATCTTTTGTAATTTTATCCAATCTACTAAGAACATCCTTGATTGATTCTGGCAATAATTCTATTGTTCCAATTGCTTTCACTCTCATTTTGTTTTTATGCAATCTAGGATCATTATACAATTTTTCTAATCTTTTATGGATTAATTCATAGAGATAATCTAATTCTTCATTTTTCCTATCAAGGTTTTCTGCTGATAAGACGTATAATGTGATAATTTTAATATCAAATTCTTCACACCAATCTAGAAGATTCTCTACGGCATCTGCACCTTTGAAATGACCTTTTTCTTGAATTGTTAAATTCCTTTTTGCCCATCTTCTATTACCATCTAGAATAATTGCTATGTGATTAGGCATATCACCTTCAAGAATTTCCTTTTCCAGTCTCTTAGAATAGATTGAATAGAATCCTGAAAGATATAATGCTGCGTCTTTTATTCCGTTAATAATTTGCCACCTCGTTTCCTGTATCTACGGAAAAGTAGTGTGGCTGATATCAGTGTTATTGCTGCACCTACTAACAATGGTGGAATTAATGAAAATGAACTCTCATTAGTAGTTAGTATGTTTGTAAATTGTGCAACTGTTGGATAAATTGCTGCTAATACAATAATTCGTAATACATCGCTAATGTGTTTTAATTTTCTATTCAACCAATTACTAATTAAAATTCCAGCTGAAATTGTACCTAGTCCCATCCACAAAAATGGAAATAAGCCTTGAAGGAATTGTCCAATTACTATTTGATTTGAGATTGATTCTGAGAAATCAATTCCATTTTGAAATAACTGTGAATCAATATTAGCAACACCTGCAGGCACTGATGCAAGAATTAGAATTAATCCTGTTACAAGTGCAAATATTCTAATGAATCCAGTCGGTGTTGCTTTTGTCCAATTAGACCATGATTTATCTATGTCAAATGCACGAATAAGAAATGCACCTCCTAAAATGCTAACTAATACTGCAAAAATTTCTGCAGTGTATCCTACTACTGTTCCGATACCTCCAATTAATAATAAAATTCCTGGTACTCCCAAAAAGAATTTTGAATAAGTCTTATCATAAATTACCATCTTCAAAAATTTTCCAAATACTGCATAGGAATGTTCAATTGTTCTACTAACTTGCATAACGACTCTTTGAACTGATACCACTGGTATTACATTTTGAATAACTGGAATTACCATTTCATCATCTTCGCCATCTGAAACAATTACTGCACCATTAGCTGAAAATTTTTGTAAAATAGATTTTATTTCGTTAACAATTTTCTCATCTGCTTGAACTCCTCTTTTTTCAACTCCTGCTACTACTGCTACTTCAACATTGTAACCTTTGCTTACTAAATCTTCATAGGTTTTTACTGCATAAAATATCGAGTTTGAGTCTGCATCTTCTGGATCCTCCAGAGCAAGTCTTTGCCCAGCATTAATGCAAGAATCTCTTCCTACTACTGGAGTTGTAATTCCCGCTTTTCTGCCTACGTCATCATCTCTATCTACACAAATTACTAGTAGCTTTGATGCGGCAGTAGACTCTATGTCTCTCTCTAATTTTTTATTCTCTGACATTATGAATAATCATTACAAAATTACCTTTTAATGATTTCCAACTATTGAATATAGTATTTTTTGTATTTACTCACGGTTTTGAAGAGTTTGCCATTTTGGCATATTGAGTTGACTCCTCTTTTAATTTCTCTATATTATTCAAAATTTCTGTTCTTTGTTCCATCTCTCCATCATTACTGATTAGATTTGCCATAACCATTGTTTCTATAATATATGCTTCAAATGATTTTAATGATGCAATTTGATTGATATAACTTTCTTGCCATTCTTCTGGTGCATCGCTATATGCTAATTCCATTAATAATGCATTATTTTGTGATGATGAAACTTCTGCAATTCTAACATATTCATCTGTTGAAATTTTTTCATTAATTAATTCTGAAAACGAACCCTCCACTGCATTTAAAATTATTTTATGTCTTTCTGAAATACCTTCTTGATGATTCTTAAAATCAGTTACCACAATTGTCATTTCTGTATTTCCTGAATTATTTACTATCCAAACTGAAAAACTTGCCATTGTAATTGCAACCAATATTGCTACTGTGATCACAACTCCTTTCTTAGAACTCATGTCCATATCCAATTCTTGATCATTATAATACTGTTCGATTTTATTTCAATTTTAGCCATTTTTTAAAAAATTTCAAGTTTTTTGATCAAATTTAGAAAAATCTTCAAATTAGTTTATAAAAAAGATCCTTCACTTCTAGCCTAAAGTGAAATAATATTCACATTCTCTTTTCAAATAGAAGATTGTTTTGGGTTTGTTATATGACTGAAGCATATTGCGTAAAATGCAGACAAAAAAGAGAAATTCAAAACGCAGAAGAGACTAAATTAAAAAATGGACGTCCAGCTGTAAAAGGCACGTGTGGCGAATGCGGAACTAAAGTTTTCCGAATAGGTAAACCTTAGACACCCTTTTTCCTTTTTCTAACTAAACCCATATAGGGGATTTGAACAACTGTTAGTTATGACAAAGTCTGATTATGAAAAATTATTAAAAAGAATCGAAAAAAACATTTCGAATACCTCTTCATCTGGTAAACGTTTCGAATTACCTCTAATTGATATTACTTGGGAGGGAAAAAAAACAATTCTTAGAAATTTTTCAGACTTTCCAAAAGCACTAAGACGTGAACCTAACATCATTTTACAATATTTATCAAAAGAATTTGCTGTACCTGCAGATCGTGTAGGTGATAAAGCAATTTTTGTCGGTAAACGTGATCCTGATGATTTTACTAGATTATTTGGAATATACTTGAAAGATTATGTTGAATGTCCAACATGTCAAAGCCCTGACACTAAAGTGGAAAAAGAAAATAGAATATCATTTCTAATTTGTGAGGCATGTGGAGCAAAATCTACAATTAAAGGCAAATATGCATAATGCTATTTTCTACAAAAGTTATTAGTGCAAGTGGAAATTTAATGTTAAATATTTGTGATCCTGAATTAGTAGGTAAAACTCTTCATGATGGAAATACAAAAATTAAAATCAACTCAAATTATTACGCTGAAAGAGATGTTGATGAACATGAAGCAAAAAATCTCTTAACAAAATGTAACTCTATCAATATGGTTGGTGAAAAAACAATATCTCTTGCAACAAGTCTAGGACTTGGTTCTGAGAAAAGTGTTAGACGTATTGAAGGTGTGCCATTTTTGATACTATTCAAGATGTAACACCACAATTATATACAAAATTTACATATCTTTTGCGTGGGAAAACGTAAAGTACTCAATGAAAGTGCATTAAAAGAAATTAGATTAGCCGAAGAAGGCGAATTGTATGGTAGAGTAATCAAACTATTAGGAAGTGATCAAGTTCTTGTAAAATGTGCTGATGATATTACTAGAAGAGGAAGAATTAGAGGNAAATTAAAACGAAGAATTTGGATTAGAGATAATGATGTTGTAGTAATAGCTCCTTGGGATTTTAAACAAGACGAACGTGGNGATATNGTTTGGAGATTTACTTTACCTCAAGTTGACTGGTTAAAAGATAATGATCATATCCCAAAAGACTTTTGATCTTAGAAATGATTTTTTATTTGTAGATATGATATAAGATATGTCTAATAATTCTGAAAAAAAAATCGAATTAAAGATAAAATCTAAACTTGAACAAAAGAAAAAAAAGAAGACTTTAGATGATGGATTTAAAAAAAATAAAGTAGTCAATGAAGTTTTAGATAAAATCACTGTAATGCAACTCTATAGTCTAATTACTTCAAAAATAATTTCTTATGTTAATGGGGTTGTAAAAGCAGGAAAAGAATCTGTGGTATTTTGGGCAAAAGATCCTGAAGATAACGATATTGCACTAAAAATCTATTTGGTCACTACATCTAATTTTAAAAAAAGAAGTCAATATGTTATGGGTGATCCTAGATTTACCAGTATTAAAAAAGGAACAAAAAATCTAGTTTATCTTTGGGCTAGAAAAGAATTTCAAAATATTTCAAAATGTTATGATTGTGGTATATCTGTAGTAACCCCTAGACATGTCTCAAAAAATATACTGATAATGGATTTTGAGGGAAAGAATGGAAAACCTGAGAATACTCTATTAGAATCTGAAGTTGATGAAAATGACTATCATCAATCAATTGCTCTAATTTCTGATTTATTCAAAAAAGCAAAATTGGTACATGGTGATTTTTCGGAATATAATATTTTTAAAACAAAAAATGGTCTAAAATTGTTTGATCTGGGATCTGCAGTTGATACAACACACCCCAATACAATGAATTTTTTGAAAAGAGACATTAATAACATAACCAACTTCTTTGTAAAACGAGGATTAACAGTAGAAAACCCTGCTGATATTCTTGAAAGGATAACAAAATGAGCTTTGAAAAATTAATTAGAATTCCCATTGAAAGAATTGGTGTTATTATAGGAAAATCTGGAAACACCAAACGTCAAATTGAAAAAAAATGTCATGTTAATTTGAATATTGATAGTGAAACTGGTGAGGTAATGATTACTAGTGATAAAATTGATGGTAACATTAGTCCATTCAAATCTGTTGAAATTGTTTCNGCAATTGGTAGGGGTTTTTCTCCAGAAAANTCATTTCGACTTTTACGTGGAGAAAATAGTTTACATGTTATCGATTTACGTGAATTTGGTGGTAAATCTCCTGATCAAATTGAACGAATTAAAGGAAGAATTATTGGTGAAAATGGAACTGCTAGAGTAAACATGGAAAATTTAACTGGTGCTACAATTTCTGTCTATGGTAGAACTGTTGGAATAATTGGAGAACCAAATCAATTACGACCAGCAGTTGATGCAATCGCTTCACTTTGTAGTGGGAGCATGCATGGTCCTGTTTACAGTAAATTAGAATCTGCTAGAAGACGTGAAAAAGCTGATAAAGCATTATTGTGGGAAAATCAAGATGTCTTCTAACGAACAATTCAATCAAATTTCTCCTAGTGAGTTTTTTTATCGTAATCGTGATCTTGCCGGATTTAGTAATCCTACTCGTTCATTATACACTGCAGTACGTGAATTCGTAGAAAATTCACTTGATGCATGTGATCATAGTGGAATCTTACCTAATATTCATATGACAATTAAAGCAGTAGATCCTGAAAAACCTGACCCAAAACAATACATCTTAACTGTAAAAGACAACGGTCCTGGAATTCCTTCAAAACATGTCCCTCTGGCATTTGGAACTGTTTTGTATGGTTCAAAATTTGGTCTTAAACAAGCACGTGGAATGTTTGGATTGGGTGCAACTATGGCTATACTATATGGACAAATTACTACAAACAAATCTGTAAAAGTCAAAAGTAATGCAGATGGAAAAACTCGTTTCGATTTTGAAATGTTACTAGATATTCAAAAAAATAAACCTGTCATATTAAAAAAACAAGAAACACCTAGTTCTGAAAAAGGATTAAGTGTAAGTATTTGTTTAGATGGTGATTATTCCAAAGCAGGTACAAAAATTCGTGATTATGTTTATCAAACTTCGTTGATTACTCCATATGCAACAATTTCTTTTGATGATCCTAAAGGTGAGAAATTTCACCATAAAGCAATAATTCGCTCAATGCCACCTGCCCCAACAATCATTGCACCTCATCCTTATGGAATTGATGTTGAAACAATCCGTCGAATGCTTGTTGATACACACTATCAAATTCCAAATGTTGATGATAAAATGATTGAAAAAGTTAGGAAAGAACTTGGAATGTCAAAAAAGAAATTCACATATGATGAAATTATGAAAAAGACTGAAAAAAAATGGAAATCACTTACCAGACCTGTACGTGTTGTATTATCTCTAATGTCATTTCTTGAAGCAGATTTTGAAAAATTACAAAGAATTAGAATTGAAGATGTTGATCTTCGAAATAACAAATTGGTTTATTGGGATTATAGTACTTCTCAAACCCTTGTAGCAGAAATGGATGTTGAAAGTCATTACTATAAACAATTAGCAAATACTGTTCAAGGTGAATCTCTTACCCACTTTTTATCGAAAAGATTTCAAAGAGTAGGTCCAACGGCTGCATTAGAATTTTGTAAATTTGCTAAGTTCAAACCTGAAACTAGAGTTGGAAATATGACCGACCAAGAATTAGTAAAATTAAGTGATGCATTGCAAACATATGATGGATTTAGATCACCTGATCCTACATGTTTAGCACCACTTGGCGACGGTCCACTTGAAAAAGGAATTGAGAGAAGATTTGAACCTGATTTTATGGCTGTAGTTCAAAGAACCGCGTCTGCATATTCTGGATTTCCATTTGTTATAGAAATGGGAATCGCATATGGAGGTAAAATTGAAACACGTGGCACTACTGTATACAGATTTGCAAATAGAATTCCACTNTTATATGATGAAGGTAGTGATGTGGTACTNAAAGTTGTAAAAGATACAGATTGGAATCG
>JGI26261J51718_1000537_pt1 | contig 18594 bp, 9 predicted proteins | sample SaaInlV_135m_DNA_3_FD_51718 | JGI IMG/M metagenome (IMG submission 51718)
AAAGAACAAGATTTTGATGCAATTAGAGTTGGTTTAGCTTCTCCTGAAAAGATTCGTTCTTGGTCTTTTGGTGAAGTTAAAAAACCTGAAACAATCAACTATAGAACCTTTAAACCTGAAAGAGAAGGTCTATTTTGTGCCAAAATTTTTGGACCAATGAAAGACTTTGAATGCTTGTGTGGTAAATACAAGCGAATGAAGTTTAGAAATGTAGTTTGTGAAAAATGTGGTGTTGAGGTCACTCTTTCTAAAGTGAGAAGAGAGAGAATGGGGCATATAGAACTAGCAGCTCCAGTGGCTCATATCTGGTACTTAAAATCATTACCCTCTAGATTAGGTCTTCTTATGGATATGACCCTGAAGGATATTGAAAGAGTTTTGTATTTTGAAGCTTTTTTGGTGACAGATCCAGGCAGTACTCCATTAATCAAAAAACAACTTCTTACTGAAGAAATGTATTTTGATGCCCTAGACCAGTATGGTGATGATGAGTTTGTAGCCAAGATGGGCGCTGAGGCTATGCAGGATGTGCTTTCTGAAATGCAACTTGAAAAAGAAGCTGCTAATTTACGTGAAGACGCTTTAAATACAAAATCACAAACTAAACTTAAGAAAATTAATAAAAGACTTAAGCTTGTTGATTCATTAATCAAATCAGGAAATAAACCTGAGTGGATGGTTTTGAATGTATTGCCTATTTTACCACCTGATCTGAGACCTCTTGTTCCACTGGATGGAGGTCGATTTGCAACATCAGACTTAAATGATCTTTATCGACGTGTAATTAACAGAAATAATCGTCTTGGAAGGCTTTTAGAGTTAGATGCTCCTGAAATAATTGTCAGAAATGAAAAGCGCATGCTTCAAGAAGCAGTTGACTCATTAATTGATAATGGTCGCCGTGGTCGTGCTGTAATGGGTAACAACAGACGCCCTCTTAAATCAATTGCTGATATGATTAAAGGCAAGCAAGGTCGATTCCGTCAAAACTTGCTTGGAAAGAGGGTTGATTATTCTGGACGTTCTGTTATTGTTTGTGGTCCATATTTAAAGCTCCATCAATGCGGGCTTCCGAAGAAGATGGCGTTAGAACTATTTAAGCCATTCATTTACAATCGCCTTCAAGCCAATGGTCTTGCCTCGACGATTAAAGCTGCTAAAAAAATGGTTGAAAGTGAAATTCCTGAGGTATGGGATATACTTGAACGTGTTGTTCATCAGCATCCAGTTCTTTTAAACCGTGCACCTACACTTCATAGGCTTGGAATTCAAGCGTTTGAACCTTTACTAATTGAAGGTAAAGCTATTCAGCTTCATCCACTTGTTTGTACAGCTTTTAATGCTGACTTCGATGGTGACCAAATGGCTGTTCATGTTCCACTTTCAGAAGAGGCTCAATTAGAAGCAAGGACACTCATGTTGGCTTCTAATAATATTCTTCACCTAGCTAGTGGTGATCCAATCATTATTCCTTCTCAGGACGTTATTCTAGGTCTTTATTATATGACTAGAGAGAAGGTTAATCAAAACGGTGAAGGTATGATTTTTGCAAATACCAACGAAGCCCTTGCTGCTTATGACTCTAAATTAGTTAGCCTTCATGCTAAGATTAAGTTAAGGGTTCAGGACTATGAAAAAACAGATTCTGGTTTTGTACCAAGTGCTACTCGCATAGTTGATACGACAATTGGAAGGGCGATTTTTTCGAGAATTCTACCGAAAGGTTTGTCATTTGATTTAATCAATGAAGCCTTAACAAAAAAGGTAGTTTCAAACTTAATTCATGTTTGTTATAGAACTCAAGAACTCAAAGAAACAGTTATCTTTGCAGATCAAATGATGTACATGGGTTTTGAATTTTCAACTAAATCGGGTATTTCATTTTGCTCAAATGATATGATTATTCCGAGTGAAAAATCTGAAATGATTGATAAAGCCAATACTCAAATCAAAGATGTTCAACAGCAATTTGCATCTGGAGTTGTTACAAATGGTGAGCGATACAACAAAGTCATTGATATATGGTCAAGAACTTCTGAAGAAGTAGCAAAAGCAATGATGGATAAAGTTGGTTATGAAGAAATAACAGACTCAAAAGGAAAGACTGAAAAGAAACCATCGTTTAATTCGATCTATATGATGGCAGACTCTGGTGCTCGAGGTTCTCCTGCGCAGATCAGACAGTTAGCTGGAATGCGAGGTCTTATGGCTAAACCTGATGGCTCAATTATTGAGACTCCAATTACAAGTAATTTCCGAGAAGGTCTTAATAACATGCAGTACTTTATTTCAACGCATGGTGCCCGAAAAGGTCTAGCAGATACTGCTTTAAAAACTGCTAATTCAGGATATTTAACGAGACGATTAGTTGATGTTGGTCAAGATTTAGTAGTTACAGAAGAAGATTGTGGTACTGAAAATGGACTCTTTATGAAAGCTGTCATTGATGGTGGTAATGTTGTTCAAACATTGGGTACTGCAGTACTTGGTAGAATTATTTCAGAAGATGTTCTGATGCCAAATAGTAAAAAAGTCTTTTTAGAAAAAGACCATTTGATAACCTTGTCAGACTCAGACCGTATCAATGAGTTAGGAATTGAATTTATTAAAGTCAGGTCAGCAATCACCTGCGAAACTTCTTATGGTGTATGTGCATCTTGTTATGGTAATGATATGGCAAGGGGACATAAGATTGGAGTTGGTGAAGCCGTTGGTGTTATTGCCGCTCAATCGATTGGTGAGCCAGGAACGCAGCTTACAATGCGTACTTTCCATATTGGTGGTGCAGCGAGCTCATCTACTGCTGTCAACAGTATTATTATTAATACGGACGGTATTGTGCACTATGAAAATATGAAATCTATTACTAATTCAAATGGAGATTTAGTTGTTATTTCAAGATCTTCAGAAGCTTCTATAAGGAATGATTTAGGGCAAGTAAAGGAGCGATATAAACTACCTTACGGAGCCGTAGTTCACTTCAAAGATGGCGGAAAAGTTAAGGCAAAAGATAAGATAGCTGACTGGGACCCTCATACTCATCCAATCATTGCTGAAAACTCTGGAAGAGTTTCTTTTATTGATTTTGTTGAGGGTAAAACTGTTGTCAAGAACTCTGATCCATTGACAGGATTAAGTTTCTTTGAGATGATTGAAGAAGCAGAGAGAACTTCAGCAGCTAAAGATATGAAGCCAATGATTAAGTTGGTTGATAAGAAGGACAAGAAATCCATTCTGTCTACTCACTACCTACCATCAGGCGTTAAAATTAACCTAGAAGATGGTCAGCTTATTGCTGCAGGTGAAATTCTTGCTAAGATTCCTAAGGCTGTTTCTAAAACGAGTGATATTACAGGCGGCTTGCCGCGTGTTGCTGATTTATTTGAAGCTAGAAAGGCAAAAGATCATGCAATTCTCGCTGAGAGTGCAGGTGTTGTTAGCTTCGGTAACCCGACTAAATCTAAAGTTCGCATGCTCATTACTAATGAAGAGGGCGATGTAACTGAAATGATGATTCATCATTGGAGAGCCATCAATGTATTTGATGGTGAAACAGTTGAGAAAGGTGATGTGATTTCAGATGGTCCTTCAAATCCTCACGACATTCTTAGATTGCTTGGCGTCGAGACTTTGGCTAACTACATTGTAAAAGAAGTTCAAAATGTTTACCGACTTCAGGGCGTTAAGATTTCGGATAAGCATATTGAAGTTGTAGTTAAACAAATGCTTAGAAAAGTTGAAATTATTGATAATGGTGATTCAAATTATGTCAATGGTGAAACTGCCGAACATGCTCATGTTGTTGAGAAAAATAAGCAACTAAGGGCTCAGAAAAAGAAGGAAATTATTTTCCAGAGATTGCTAATGGGAATTACAAAAGCTTCATTATCAACTGAGTCGTTTATCTCTGCCGCTTCATTCCAAGAAACAACAAGGGTGCTTACTGAGGCCTCTATTACTGGAAGAGTTGATGATCTTCGAGGACTTAAAGAAAATGTTATCGTGGGTAGACTGATTCCTGCAGGTACAGGCTTTAAACATCATCAAGAGAAGAGGAAAAAGCGTGTAGCTGATTCCTTTATGCAAACTAGCGAAGCTGAACAAGAACTCTCTGAGCAGTTAAGTGAAGTTGAAGCTAAAGCGGAAGAATAATTAAGCTTAAAATAATATAAGGGGATTTCATTTTAAAATGAAATCCCCTTTTTTTATCCACTTTGGAATTACTTTTACTGCATGCGACTTTGTGAGGAGTATTCTAAAGTTTTCATAATCTTGGTAATGATAAAATACATTCATGGAAAAGTCTCAATTTAATAACCTTGTTGAAAAAGGTTTTAATCATATTCCACTTTCAAGAGAGGTTGTTGTAGATACTGATACGCCTCTTGCTTTGTATCTTAAATTAGCAAATAATCCATATAGCTATTTTTTAGAGTCTGTACAGGGAGGGGAAAAATGGGGACGGTACTCATTTATTGGTCTGGCAGCTGAGACAGTTATTAAGGTGAATGACTATGATGTCTCAATTGAAAAGAAAGGGAAACTGCACCAGCAATATAAAGTTGAAGACCCTCTTGCATGGATTGAAGATTACCAAAGCAAATTTAAAGTTCCACAATTAGAAGACCTGCCAGATTTCAATGGAGGATTTGTTGGATATTTTGGTTATGAAATCATTCGATATATTGAGCCAAAACTTAAAGATATTAAAAAGAAAGATGAACTAAATGTTCCAGATATCTTATTGATGGTTTCAAATGATTTATTGGTGGTTGATAATTTAACCAGTAAGGTACATATCATCACTCACATTAATCCGGAGAAAGAGTCTTTTGAGGGCGGGCTTTCGAAACTAAATAGAATTGAAAAAAATATTAGAGAATTGTTTCATTTTGAGTCCACACCTTCTGAAAATATTAAGTCTGAGGATTTTGTCTCAAGTTTTGGTAAAGAGAGCTTTGTTAATGCAGTTGAAAAAGTTCAGAAATATATTACTGCAGGAGATGTTATGCAGGTTGTACCATCTCAAAGATTAAGCTGTTCATTTAAGTCAAACCCTGTTGAGCTATATCGTCAACTCAGAATACTTAATCCTTCCCCTTATATGTACTTTTTAAACCTAGATGGTTTTGCTATAGTTGGGTCTTCTCCTGAAATATTAACGCGTATAGATAATAATAATGTTGCAACAATAAGGCCAATAGCTGGAACACGCTCAAGAGGCAAGAGTATCCAAGAAGATCTTGAAAATGAAAAAGACCTCTTGTCAGATGAAAAAGAAATTGCTGAACACCTAATGCTGATTGATCTCGGAAGGAATGATTTAGGTCGGATTGCCAAAACTGGGAGCGTGAACCTGACCGATAAAATGTTTATTGAACGCTATTCTCATGTCATGCATATTGTCTCAAATGTTGAGTGCGAGCTAAAAGAAGGTATGAGTTCTATCGATGTACTAAAGGCTACTTTTCCAGCTGGTACTCTGAGTGGTGCTCCAAAGGTTAGAGCGATGGAAATCATTGATGAAGTGGAGACCCTAAAGCGAAGTATTTATTCTGGCGCTATTGGAAACCTTTCTTGGCATGGAGGTATGGATCTTGCAATTGCCATTAGAACGGCTGTAATTAAAGATGAGGTTCTCTATGTCCAAGCTGGAGCGGGAATTGTTTATGACTCAATGCCTGAGAAGGAGTGGCAAGAAACAATGGACAAGGCGCAAGCTTTAATAAAGGCAGCGCAAAATATATAGATATACTTGTTACTCAGTTTCAATATAATCTAAATTTAATAAAATTATAAAAAGCCAAAGAGGAAATATAAAATTGTTTGTAAAATATGATGTTAATAATCATATTTTTTTTAAATAAATTCTGTGGATTTTGTTCATCTTCAATGTCAAAGTGAATATTCTGTAAAGAATAGTTTAGTACGCATATCAAATCTAATTGATAGCGTTAAAGATTCTGGTATGAAAAGTGTTGCACTCACAGATGAAATGAGTCTTTTTTCAGCAATTAAGTTTTATCAAAAAGCTGTCAATGCTGGAATCAAGCCTATCATTGGAGCGAAAATTTCATTACCTTTTGACAAGGGTTATTATGATGTACTTTTACTTTGTCAAAATCAAGAAGGTTACTTGAACCTTTCTGAACTTATTTCAAAAGCCTATTTGAATGAACAAGGCATTTCTATCGTTAGTGTCACGGAAGAGCAGCTGATATCTCATCAAAAGGGTTTATTAATGATTTCCACTCCTGCTTCTTCAGATATTTCAAGACTGTCTTTAGCTAATGATTTTGAAGCTGCAAAAATGAAAGCATTGAAGTGGAAGTCTATCTTTAAAGATCGTTACTATATGTCTGTTCAGAGAACAGACAGACCTTCAGATGAAAGCTTACTTAATTTGGTGATTGAGTTAGGACTGGAAGTCGAAGTTCCGATTGTAGCTACTAACGATGTCCAGTTTTTAGAAAAAAATGACTTTGAAGCACATGAAGCTAGAATTTGTATTGCTGAAGGCAACTTATTAGATGATGCGAGAAGAGCTAAAAATTTTAGCAATCATCAATATTTAAAAACTTCGGAAGAGATGGCGTTATTGTTTGAAGATTACCCTCAAGTTATTGAGAATAGTTCTGAAATAGCTAAGCGTTGTAATCTTCATTTTGAACTTTTTGGGAAAAACTATCTTCCAGTTTTTCCAACTCCAGAGGGAATTTCAATTTCTGATTTTTTTAGCCAAGAGTCAAAAAAAGGTCTTGAAGTTAGACTAAAAGGTCTTGAAGTAGATAAAAAAATTTACAATGAAAGGTTAAATTTTGAACTTTCTGTAATATTAGAAATGGACTTCCCAGGTTATTTTTTAATTGTTTCGGATTTCATAAGGTGGGCTAAAGAACATGGTATTCCTGTTGGACCAGGACGTGGCTCTGGAGCTGGATCTCTTGTTGCATGGGCGCTTTCTATTACAAATGTTGACCCAATAGAGCATGATCTTTTATTTGAACGTTTTTTGAACCCTGAGCGGATTTCAATGCCAGATTTTGATATTGATTTTTGTACAGATAGGCGCGATGAGGTGATTGCCTATGTATCTGAAAAATATGGGTCAGAGAAAGTTTCCCAAATTATTACTTATGGAACTATGGCTGCAAAAGGAGTTGTTAGGGATGTTGGAAGGGTGTTAGGCCATCCTTATGGATTCAGTGACCAAATCTCAAAAATGATTCCAAATGAATTAAAAATGACCTTAAATAAAGCACTCGAGGATTCTGTAGAGCTAAAATCAAGATATGATTCAGAAGAGAGTGTGTCCACTCTAATAGACTTATCACAAGATCTTGAAGGAATCATTAGAAATGTAGGGACTCATGCTGGGGGCGTGGTTATTGCGCCAAGTAAGATTAGTGATTTCTGTCCAATTTATAAAGGCTCTGAAGAGTCAGATGTCATAGTCTCCCAATTTGATAAAGATGATGTTGAAGCTGTTGGGCTAGTCAAGTTTGACTTTTTAGGCCTATCAAATTTAACCGTTATGGATAAGGCTGTAAAAATCATTGCCAATAAAGGTTTAAGTAAAGAGTTAATTGATATTGATAAACTTAAGCTGGATGACCCTAAAGTATTCAAGCTTCTTCAAGATTGTGACACAACAGGCGTTTTTCAGCTTGAATCAGAAGGTATGCGAGGGTATTTAAAGAAACTCAAGGCTGACTGCTTTGAGGATATTGTTGCAATGTTAGCCTTATATAGGCCTGGACCGTTAGATGCGGGTATGGTTGATGATTATATTCAAGTTAAGCATGGTGCAAAGGTGAGGTATCCTCACAAAATGCTAGAAGAGATACTTAAGCCGACCAATGGTGTTTTTTTGTATCAGGAGCAGGTTATGAAATCTGCTCAAATTATGGCTGGATACTCTTTAGGTGGTGCGGATATCTTACGACGTGCAATGGGTAAAAAGAAGGTCGAAGAAATGGCTCAGCAGCGAGAAGTCTTTGTAAAAGGAGCTTTTAAGAAAAATATTGATAAAGAAAAAGCAAATGAAATATTTGATCTGATTGATAAGTTCTCTGGTTATGGGTTCAATAAATCCCATTCTGTAGCCTATGCATATATTTCATATCAGACTGCATGGTTAAAGGCACACTTCCCAGCTCCATTTATGGCAGCTGTTTTATCAGGTGTTATGGATGATACCGATCGAGTTGCTTTTACAGTAGGAGAGTCAAAGAAAAAAGGCGTTAAAGTAGTCGCTCCAGATATTAACAAATCAGAGTATGAATTTAGCATTACAGACAACAAAACAATTGTTTATGGTCTTGGAGCAATTAAAGGAGTTGGCGAAGCCCTTGTTAATAAAATAGTCTTAGAAAGAGAAAAAAATAGTGACTATTTAGATATTTTTGATTTTTGTTTCCGAATAGAGAAAAAATATATAAATCGTAGAGCCATTGAAGCACTCATTTATGCAGGCGCCTTTGATATATTCGGCATTAAGAGGGCTACTTTGATTTCAACTTATCCGAGTGCAGTTAGACAAGCAGAGCAAAGACAAAGTGATTTATCAAAGGGACAAAGCAGCCTTTTTTCTGATGTTGATAGTCACATCGAGTATGAAAAAAGGTACATAAAAGGTGATTTTTTATCTTTTAAAAATATTATGATGTATGAAAAAAAGGTCATGGGTTATTACCTAGACCGACATCCTACAGACTGGTACAAAACTGACTTAAAGTCAATTGTATGCACATTGCCAAAAGATATTGTATTTAGAAATAATCGTGAAGTAAGAATACTTTCCCTCATTTCTGACATTGTGTACAGGAACACAAGAAAAGGTCAAATGGCAAGCATTACGATTGAAGATGGAGAAAGGAAGATAAATGCAGCAATTTTTTCTCAAAAACTATCGCAAACTAGTGAGCAATTAGTTTTAGATGAGGTAGTTGTAATATCTGGAAAAATTAACAAGGATTTCAGAGAGCAGTGGCAAGTTGTTGTTGATAGAATAGATCCAGTTGATAAAGTCCAACTTAAATTTGCAAAATACTTAAAAATTCAACTGACTCAAAAAAATAAAAATGCTTATTTAGAATTATGTAGTTTGCTAAAAGAATATCATGGATCATGTCCAGTTATCATAGAGTATGAATCAGAAAAATCTTCAGGAAGAATTCCATTGTCAGAAGAGTTTGATGTATCACTAGATCGAGAATTACTTGATTCAATTGAAAAAAAACTAGGGCATGGAAAATACAAAATTAACTATTAAACGCAGCAAACAAAAACAAGAGTTTATAACTCTTAAGATAGCCTTTATAGCGCTATAATTAATAGAACAATTACTAAATTTAATATCAATTAAATTTAGTAATATTTAATGAAATATCTATCCAAAAAAAATACAATATTAGTGACTATAAATTGTTTTAAAAATTGTATTCAAATACCCTCTAGGCCTTGATATTAAAGGGAAAAACTTCAAAAGTTATCCGCGATTTGTTAATTTATAAATTTACTTTAAAAAGTTGAATTAAATTAATTTTTTAAAAAAATATAAGTCATTGATTTTTATTAAAAAAATAGATATGATTATTTATTAACCAAAACCGTAGAAATTACCAGTGTAGCGCATAATTTATGCTTAGATTTTAAGATATCACCAGAGTTATCCACAGTTTTGTGGGTAAGTCTATTAAGCCTTGATTTATAAGCATTTGTGAAGATTAGAAATAATAATTTGTAATTTTTTCAATTATTTTTTCAGCAATAATTTGCTTACTATTTTTTTCTATTTTTTCACAATTTTCTTTGGTAATAAAGTGAACTTCATTCTCGTTTGAATTAAGACCAATTCCACTCTGAGATATATCATTTAATATGATGGCTTCACACATCTTACTTTTAAGTTTTGCTTTTGCGTTGCTAATAAAATTTTCAGTTTCAGCTGCAAAGCCAATACAAATTGGTTTTTTATTGAGTCGACACACACTTGCTAGAATATCAATATTTTCTGTAAGTTCGATAGTCATTAGATTATTATTTTTTTTAATCTTGTTAGTNCTAACATTTTTTGGCCTAAAGTCTGCAACTGCAGCACAGCTAATAAATAAATCTTGAAATTCAATTTTTTTCATCACGGCTTCATACATTTCCTTAGCACTTACAATATGAATAACTTCAGCCCGTTTTTCAATGTCTATAGATATTGAACCAACAATCAAAGTTGTCTTTGCACCAGCCTGAATACATTCATGTGCAAGAGCCATTCCCATTTTTCCGCTACTATGATTTGAGATGTATCTAACTGGATCAATTGCCTCAATTGTTCCGCCTAATGTTATTAATACCTTTTTCCCGCTAAGTGTGTTTGAGGTAAAAAGATCGGCTGCTTGTTTTGCTATCTCTAATGGCTCTGCAAGTCTTCCTTCACCAACGTCTCCGCAAGCCTGTTCACCAAAGCCTGGTTCAATAATAACAATTCCACGCNTTANNAGAATTTTTAAATTATCCTTCATTGCTTTTGANGCGAACATTTGTTGGTTCATAGACGGCGCCAACATGACTTTNGCATCAGTTGCCAAGATAACAGTTGACAACAAATCATCTGCTCTGCCATGACAAAGTTTNGCGATTGTATTAGCTGAAGCTGGAGCAATAATNANAATATCTGACCACTTTGCTAATTCGATATGACCCATGGNAAGCTCGGCTTCTTTATCCCAGAGGTTACTATGAACCTTATTTTTTGATATTGTTTGTAATGATCTCTCACTAACAAACTCTTTACCACCATCAGTCACAATGACTCTCACCTCAGCCCCCAAATCTTGAAGTCTACGAACAATATCAGGAGATTTATAAGCAGCAATTGAGCCACTCACGCCTAGTAGAACCCGTTTATTGGTTAAGGTATTCATAAAGGTTTTGCTCTTATTTTAATATCATCAGCAACTTGAGTAAGTTCAACAATATTAAGAGAAATCTTCTCTGACATTTCCTTTAATGGAATTTGCAACATTGGTTGAGCATCACTCCCAAGAATTATTGGAGCTGTATAAATAATAAATTCATCGATAAGGCCTGCTTCCATCATTGCACCATTTAAGCCACTTCCAGCTTCTAAAAGAAGATTGTTAATTCCAAGTGTCCCAAGTTTTATAAGGGCAGATTTAAGATCAAGTTTTCCATTTTCTAATACTTTTGAATTGCTTCCATTTAATACAAGGGTTTCTGAATCATTTGAGAATATATTAAGAGACTTATCAGTAATTCGATTATTACTATCAACAACAACACGAAGGGGGTTTGAATTTAATTTCTGATTTCTGACAGTCAACATTGGGTTATCGTTTAGGATTGTGCCTGAGCCTGTCAGTATAGCTTGATTTTGACTTCTTATTATTTGCACATCATTCCTGGATGCATCAGAGGTAATCCATTGACTTTCACCATTTCTCATAGCCACTCTTCCATCTAGACTCATTGCAATTTTTGAAGTGATAAAAGGTAGGCCTGTCTCCATTCTTTTTAAGAATCCACGATTTATTTCTTTAGCGGCTTTTTCAAGCAATCCAACTTCTACTTCAATGCCACTATCCCTAAGAAGCTTTACGCCACTTCCAGAAACTTCTGGGTTAGAATCAAGTGTGGCAACGAATACTTTTGATACACCGGCACTGATAAGCGCTTTAACGCAAGGCGGCGTTTTACCTTGGTGCGAGCAAGGCTCAAGAGTGACGTATATTTTGCAGTTATCAGCTTTATGATTGATTTGATCTAATGCATTAATTTCTGCGTGACCTTCACCATACTGATGGTGGTAGTCTTGAGCAATAATATTATTATCTCGAGTGATTACACAACCAACCATAGGATTAGCTCCCACAGTGCCTCGACCCAGCTTGGAAAGTTTGAGTGCAAGAGCCATACATTCTGTATCTTGTTGATTGAAAGCCATTATAATAAATGCAAATAAATTTATTATCATTTTACGCGGGAGAGCGGAGTGGATGAACAGAAAAAACAAGCACTAAAAGTTGCCCTAGGACAAATTGAAAAACAGTTTGGTAAGGGNTCAGTTATGTTTCTTGGCGATGAGGAAGCTAGAACTGACATTGAAGCTGTATCAACTGGAAGTTTGAGTCTTGATATAGCGCTCGGAATTGGCGGNCTNCCTAAAGGTCGAGTTATTGAGATTTACGGTCCTGAGTCATCTGGAAAGACAACAATGACATTGCATGTTATTGCAGANATGCAAAAAATTGGTGGAACAGCGGCATTTATCGATGCTGAACATGCTTTAGACCCATCTTATGCAAGAAAACTAGGTGTTAATACTGACGATCTTCTAATTTCTCAGCCTGATACTGGGGAACAAGCTCTGGAAATTACTGACATGCTTGTCAGGTCAGGAAGTGTAGATATTGTGGTCATTGATTCAGTTGCAGCATTAACACCTAAGGCTGAAATTGAGGGTGAAATGGGTGCCTCTCATATGGGATTGCAAGCNAGGTTAATGTCACAGGCATTAAGAAANCTGACGTCAAACATTAAACGAACTAACACGATGGTCATCTTTATTAATCAGCTCCGAATGAAAATTGGTGTTATGTTTGGTAATCCTGAGACCACTACTGGAGGAAATGCACTCAAGTTTTACGCCTCAGTGAGATTAGATATTCGTAGAATAGGGGCCATCAAGAAAGGTGACGAAATTCTTGGTAATGAAACTCGAGTCAAAGTCCTCAAAAATAAAGTTGCCCCTCCTTTTAAGAAGGCAGAATTCCAAATTTTATATAATCAAGGAATTTCTCGAGAGTGAGATTATTGATTTAGGAGTAGAGCTTGGATTTGTTGAAAAAGCAGGTGCATGGTATAGCGTTGATGGTGAGCGAATTGGCCAAGGTAAAGACAATGCTCGTGAGTACCTTAAAGAGCATACAGACATGAGTCAAGGACTTGAAGTAAAAATTCGTGAAAAACTGATGAGTAGCGATAATGACGACGGCGAATCAACTGAGTAAATGCTACTCGGCTGCATTAAAAATGTTAATGAGGCGTGAGCACTCTAAATTAGAATTATTTCAAAAACTTGAACTTAAGGACTATGATGATGACATCATTAATAGTACCATTTCTAAATTAGCTGAACAAAATTACCAAAGTGATAATCGATTTGCTGAAGCCTTTATAGTTATGCGCTTTAACCAAGGTAAGGGGCCTATTAAAATAGCTTCAGAGCTAAAAATGAGGGGTATCAGTTCTTATGATTTATCTGATTTTGATTGGTTTAAGTCAGCTAAAGAAATAAGAAAAAAAAAATTTGGAGATAGTTCCTCTATAGATTTTAAAGAGCAGGCGAAACAAAAGCGATTTTTACAATCAAGAGGTTTTAGCCTCGACCAGATAAATAAAGCATTCTAAAATTCTAAAAATTTATATATTTTATCAATGAAATTTGAACTCATAAACACGAATGATAAGGCGCGCCTCGGTAAGCTCACTTTTGATCGAGGCGAGGTCAATACGCCTGCTTTCATGCCTGTAGGTACGTATGGGGCCGTTAAAGCAATGACAGTAGAGGAAGTAAAGGAGTTAGGGGCTGAAATTATTTTAGGCAATACTTTTCATCTATCTATTACCCCATCGACAGAAGTCATTGAGGCTCATGGAGGCCTTCATGACTTTATGAATTGGCAAGGGCCAATATTGACTGATTCAGGTGGGTTTCAGGTTTTTAGTTTGGGAAAAATGCGAAAAATAACTGAAGAAGGTGTTGCATTTCGTTCCCCTAAAGATGGATCATCAATTTTTATGGGTCCTGAAGAGTCAATGCAAATACAACATAAACTAGGCTCAGATATTGTCATGATATTCGATGATTGTACTGCCTATCCAGCAGAGAAAAATATTGTTGATCAGTCTATGCAGCTCTCCTTAAGATGGGCAAAGCGCTCCTTAATTGAACATAAAAGACTTAAAAATAAAAATGCTCTTTTTGGAATTGTTCAAGGTGGAATGCATAGAGAATTGCGAGTTCAGTCTGCTGAGTCTTTAATTGAAATGAGTTTTAATGGTTATGCCATAGGTGGACTTTCTGTTGGTGAGCCCAAAGAAGAAATGATGGAAGTTCTGAGTTATTTGCCAGAGCATATGCCTACTGATAAACCAAGATATCTGATGGGTGTTGGAACACCATTAGATTTAGTAGAGGGTGTTGCATCAGGTGTGGATATGTTTGACTGCGTCATGCCATCTCGAAATGCAAGAAACGGTTACTTGTTTACCTCTGAGGGCGTTGTAAAAATTCGTAATGCAAAATACAAAAAAGACACCAGCCCACTTGACCCAAATTGCGGTTGTTCGACTTGTAGAAATTACTCAAGATCGTATCTTCATCACCTTCAAAAAACTAACGAAATTTTAGGCTCCCGTCTAAATACACTCCATAACCTTTTCTACTATCAAGAATTAATGCAGTCCATTAGGAGTGCAATTAAAACAAATACATTTTCTAGTTTTAGGAAAATTTTTTTAGCGTCTCAAGCTAATTAAGCAACTTACTATAGTTTTTAAGAATCAACTGGGTTCTTAATAAAGTACTCATCTAAAAGTGCTCTAGCTAATGGTGCAGCTTTTGAGCTACCACTACCAGCATTTTCAACGATAATTGCTATTGCCACTTGTGGATTTTCTATGGGTGCGTAGCCTGTGAAAAGAGCATGATCTCTTAATTTTTCGTCAATATTATCGGCAATATATTTCTCTTCTGGATCAAGGCCAAAGACTTGCGCTGTTCCTGTTTTTCCAGCAAGTGTATATTTGAGTTTATTGTTCAATCTCTTTGCTGTGCCTAGTTTGCCATAGACCGTCTGTTTCATTGCATGTTCAATTAAATCCCAATTACTAATATCTTTAATAGGTATCTGTTTTGACTGAGTCTGAGACTCATGATAAGATTCTCCATTTTTGGATTGAGTGTGCATTAGAACTCTTGGCGTATGCAGTTGACCTTTGTTTGCTATTGCACCTGTTGCTAATGCTAACTGAATTGGGCTTGCTGTCATAAAACCCTGGCCTATTCCAGTGATCAGAGTTTCGCCTCGATACCATGGTTCATCTTTGTTTATTTTTTTCCACTCTCTTGATGGCAGAATTCCTCCCAACTCACCTGGAATATCAACACCCGTTTTCTTGCCAAATTGAAAGAGTGAAAGGCTATCATGTATTTGGTCAATTCCCATTTTATAAGCCAAGTCATAAAAAAAGACATCACAAGATTGAGCGATTGCCTCGATCGTGTCAACGCGACCATGGCCAGTTCTTTTCCAGTCATTGAACTTTCTAGAATAATTCGTGAGCTTATAAAAACCTGGGCAAAAAGTCGTGTGCTTTACGGTTATGTTTTTTTGTTCAAGTCCAGCAAGTGCTACCATTGGTTTAATAGTCGATCCAGGTGGGTATAGACCCTTGGTACTTCTATCAAAAAGAGGTAAATCTGCATTATTTTTTAACTCTTCATATCGCTTGACTGAAATTCCATTGACAAACCAATTAGGGTCGAAAGAAGGAGTACTAACTAGACTAATAACTGATCCATCTTTAACATTAATAAGTGCAATGACTCCTCTACTATCACCCAGAAGGGATTCTGCTTTTATTTGTAAATCAATATCTATATTTAGGTAGACATCTTGACCAGGGATAGAAGGAGTAATTACTTTGGAGTCAACAATCCTTCCTGCAACATTTCTTTCAATCTGTTTAATGCCTGATTGACCATGAAGAAGGTTTTCATATTGTTTTTCAATGCCAATCTTTCCTACAAAATCTGTACCAGCATAATTTATTTTGTCATACTTGTCTTTATCTTCCTTGCTCATAGCAGAGACATATCCAATAAGGTGTGAGCTAGTAGCACCATAAGGATAAACGCGATGAAAGTATGGCTCAATTTCAACTCCTGGCATTTGGTTATTGACAAGAAATGATGAGGCAGAAGACTCAGACAGGTTGAACTTTACTGGGATATTATGGAACTTTTTATAGCGATTTAAATTTTTATTAAATTTTTCAATATCTTTAGTATCAATATAACCATTAATCTCTAATTCCACAAGCGTGTCATTTAAGCTGGTTACTTTCTCGGGTGTAATAGTCAATCTATACCCAAACTCATTCGTCGCTAAAATCTTTCCATTTCGATCTAAAATATCACCTCGTATAGGTGTTATAGGAAGGCTTTGCATTTGGTTTCCAAGTGCTTCTTCAACATAGAAATCATGTTTTGTTATTTGAAGATTAAAGAGTCTCAATGTCAAAATTAAAGTCATTGAGAGCATAATGACAGCAGAGAAAATGACTCTAGATCTAAATACTTTTTTTTCGCGCTTTAAATTTCCAATTTTATCCATAGAAAAAATTCAATTATTGCTTTAGTTTTGCCAACAAAAAGCGAACAATTGGCCATAAGATTGCACCTGTAAATGGCACAAATATGACGAGCCATTCGATTTGAAGACCTTGAACTAATATATGAGTGATTAAAAACAATATTAGGTAAATCAATGATGCAAAAAATACATAGACCTGCTGAGTTGTCAGGTTTGATACAAAAAAAGATTTTTTAACACTTAAAATAAATGCAGAACTCNTGATNAGNGCTAGCGCGTTCTGTCCCAAAATAGCACCNTGAAGGACATCCAAGAGTAAGCCAAGAATTAATGCTGCGGTATAAATTCCATGACTATCTGAGTAAATGAGCCAGTAAATAAAAAATAGTAGTAGCCAAAATGGTGAAACCAATTCAAGAACATTAGGTAGCGATACTGATCCTACAATAAAGGCTAGAATTGTTACTTTTATTAGGAGAAGGAGTCTGCGTTTGATTAATCATTTTTCTCCTTAACGATAAGGACTAATTCCAATTTATTCATATTTTGGGTTGGCTCAAGAGAAACACGCATGAACGATGAATTGAGAGATTCATCAGTCGAATTCACTCTGCCAACAAAATAGCCAGATGGATAAGAATTTCCAATTCCACTCGTTACAAATATATCGCCTATCTTAATATCTGACTCTAGAGGAATAAATTCAATGATCATACCCTTTTCATTTGATGCCAAGCCCTTTGTAATGCCTCTTATACCAGTTCTTGAATTTTTTACTGGCATATGCTGAGTTGGGTCAGACAAAAGCTTTACCGTTGAATAAAGTGGCGTAACTTCTGTTACCTGGCCTACAACGCCATCAGAACCGATAACAAGATCTGAAAGAGTCACATTATCATTAAGACCTTTGTTAATTATGATTTTCTTTGAAAGTCTTGATTGAGTGATTGATTTAATTCTTGCTAGCTTGACATTGTGATTAGGAATTAAATAGCTTGATTCTAGAAGGTTAGATAATTTTTGATTTTCTAAAGCTAAATTATTATAGGTCTGAAGTTTAGCCTTGAGTTCAATGAGTTGTCCTTCCAGATAGTCATTTTGGCTGACTAGTAATTCATTTTCAGTGCCCTTATCGTTGACCCAATCAATTACATGACCTGGTAAATCAACGATCACATAAATCGGACTAAGAAGTGTCAGTGTAAAGCGCTTAAAGTTATCTAGATATGAGAACCTAGCATCCAAAAATATTAGAACTATTGACAGTAATACAGGGGTAAAAAGTTTGAAAAGTCGCATTATTAAGATCTCGACTTATTTTGAGTCACTCTGCTGCCAGGAACCCCATATCATGCTGGTTAATCATTTCTAGGGGCATTATTAAGATCTCGACTTATTTTGAGTCACTCTGCTGCCAGGAACCCCATATCATGCTGGTTAATCATTTCTAGGGCTATTCCACCGCCTCTAGCAACACAAGTAAGAGGATCATCTGCAATAGTGACTGGTAAATTCGTCTGGCTGTGAATGAGTTTATCAATCCCCTCAAGAAGAGCGCCACCACCGGTAATAACTAATCCATTTTGAGCAATATCAGATGATAATTCAGGAGGAGTTTGCTCTAAAGCTGTCCTTAAAGATGCAACAATCATTCCTAGAGGTTCACTGAGTGCCTCTAAGATTTCAGAGTTTGTGACTTCAAAGCTAACTGGAAGTCCAGTAGAAACAGCGCGTCCTCTAAATTCATTTTTTCGAATAATCTTTGATTCAAAGGCACTACCCACTTCTTCTTTAATCTGCTCTGCAGTGGCCTCACCAATAATAATGCCGTGAACCCTTCTGACAAACTTTACAATAGTATCGTCAAACACGTCTCCACCAACCCTTAATGAGTCAGAATATACAATTCCATTGAGTGAGAGGATTGCAATTTCTGAGGTTCCTCCACCAATATCTAGAACCATTGCGCCGGATGCCTCTTCAATTGCCATACCAGCCCCTAATGCAGCTGCCATAGGCTCTTCAATGAGATAAACATCTCTAGCACCAGCACCAACAGCACTCTCTTTAATGGCGCGCCTTTCAACTTGGGTTGCACCACAAGGAACACAAATTAATACTTTAGGGCTAGGAGAGAAAAAACCAGACTTTAATACTTTTTTCATGAAGAATTGAAGCATTTTCTCAGTCACCTTAA
>JGI26261J51718_1000544_pt1 | contig 18495 bp, 20 predicted proteins | sample SaaInlV_135m_DNA_3_FD_51718 | JGI IMG/M metagenome (IMG submission 51718)
AACTGCAGGTTTTTTCCAATGGTCATTAATTCTTTCTTTAATTGCTGCGGTNCTATTCTCNCCTGAAAGCTTACCTAGNTNTCATAAAATATTGCCGATAATTCCACTAATGCTAACTTTTATGGTTCTTTTGATTTTACCAGGAACTTACGCGTCACTTTGGGGGCCAAAATACCTCAGCCCAGGCGTTGTAGGGCTTTTATTTATGACAGAAATTGTTGTTGGGGCAATATCTGTTGCCATTTTGGCTGGTGAGCCTTTTGGAATTCGTGAGATAACAGGTGTACTCTTCATCGCTGGAGCAAGTTTGTTAGAGCCCTTATTGCAAATGCGAAATGCAAGTATTGATCACAGATGATTGAGTGAATCTCAAAACCTTAGGGTGGCTAGACACCATAAATAAATTGTTGTTAGTTGAATTTATATTAAAGTAACAATAGTAAATTGAACTATCTATTTCAGGAAATATTTCTATTAGAAATGGACGAATTATGAGTAGTTGGAAGATTAAAAAAATGTCGGGGCATTGCGGTGCACGTCTTGAAGGTGTTTCCCTTTCAAATGCCTCGAATTCAGACTTGGAAGAAATGCGGTCTGCTTTATTTGAGTATGGTATTATCGTTATGCCAGATCAAAATTTAAATCCAGAAGATCACCTCAAATTAGCTAAATTTTTTGGACCGATAGACGTTAATCGTTTTTTTACGCCTGTCGCTACTTACCCAATGATTGCTGAAGTTCGAACATCTGCTGAACAAAGTGAAGTGATCGGAGGAACTTGGCATACGGATCATTCTTACGATGTGGCTCCTGCTATGTGTTCTATTTTAAGTGCTCGGCAACTCCCCCCACATGGTGGAGATACGCATTTTGCTTCAATGTCTGCAGCTTATAAAGCACTTTCACCAGGTTTGAAAAAGATGTTAAGCAGTTTGCGCGCATGGCATTCAGACAGCAGTTTTAGTGAAAGTAATGTTGGCTTAGAAAACAATCCAGATGCATTTCGTGATCCTGTACTGCATCCAGTTATCATAAAACATCCGGTTACTAGCGAACCGTGTGTTTATGTAAATGGTGATTTTACAACTCACTTTGAAAATTGGAGTATAGAAGAAAGTTCTGCATTGTTATCATATTTGTATGTATTTGTTACACAACCAATATTTACTACACGAGTAGTTTGGGAACCTGGTATGGTTACTATTTGGGATAATAGATTAGTACAACATTACGCTACAGCTGATTATTCAGGACACGAACGCCTTATGCATCGAATTACAGTTGAGGGTGTTCCACTAGAAAGCGTATAGTCATAAGATTTCTTATGAAAAAATTAAATAACATATAATATTGATGAAGTTTACCATTTTCAGCGAATGCAATGATTGTTTTTCCTACTTAATGATACCAGTTTCAATCTACTCTTCCTCACCGCCACTCTTCCTATATTTTTTAATCTTGTTATAAATATATATAAAATTGATAGGTATTTTAAAGATGCATAAACTCATAACAAATAAGCATGTTCAAAGCTTCCAAAGAGATGGTGTTGTCCTGATAAAAGGCCTTTTTTCTGATTATGTTGATATAATTCGATCAGGTATAGAGTATAATATGTCATTTCCTGGACCATATTCAGCAGAAAATTTAAAAGAAGGCGAGGTTGGACGTTTTTTTGATGATTACTGCAATTGGAATCGTATCTCAGAATTTGAAGATGTAATTTGGAATTCCCCCGCTGCTGAAATCGCGGCCAACCTCATGGAATCTAACCGAGCGCAATTTTTTCATGATCACGTCTTGGTTAAAGAGCCTGGTACCTCAAAAGCAACTCCATGGCATCAAGATGGACCATATTACTTTATAGATGGTATTCAAAATGTTAGTCTTTGGTCACCACTTGATATTGTCAAAGATGCAAGTTTGAGATGCGTCTCGGGGAGTCATTTGTGGGATAAGCCTGTTTTACCTACCAGATGGCTTTCGGAGACAAATTTCTACCCTGATGATGATAAATATATGAAAGTACCTGATCCCGATGTGGAAGGTATGGATATTAAGGAATGGGAAATGGAGCCCGGTGATGCGGTCGCATTTAATTATGGAATATTACATGGAGCGCGAGGTAATAAAACTAATTTGCGACGACGAGCATTTTCTTTGCGATTTCTAGGTGACGATGCCAGATATATTGATCGCCCAGGTCCAACATCTCCACCATTTCCAAATCATGGAATGAAAGCAGGTGATGAAATAAGAACTGATTGGTTTCCGGTAATATATGAGAAAAATTAATGATTAGCGATCAGTAAGTACATTAGCTTTATCGTATAACTATATAATAATTATTAATTTTTACGTTCAGACTTTTCAATTAACCCAGACTTTCCTTCGCGACGTTCAAGTTCTTTTAGTACAGATNTGAAATCAACATCACATGATGAAAGCATGACAAGCATGTGAAAAAGAACATCAGCAGNCTCTTCAGTTAAATTTTTCTTNTCACGTTTAGCTGCAGCTATNATAGCTTCAACCGCTTCTTCACCAAATTTTTCAGCACATTTTTCAGAACCACTTTGAATTAATTCAGACACATATGATTTTTCATCACCACCGTTTTTGCGATTTTCTATTGTTTGCGCTAATCGTATTAATATATCTGTCATTTTAAATTCTCATTGCTACGCCAGCATTTTGCATGTGCGCTTTTGCTTGTTTAATTGTATAATCGCCAAAATGAAAAATAGAAGCAGCCAAAACCGCAGATGCTCCACCTTTTTTAACACCTTCTACAAGATGGTCCAAATTTCCAACCCCTCCAGATGCTATAACTGGTATGTTTACTGCACTACTTATAGCACGTGTTAGCGCTAAATTATAACCATCTCTTGTACCATCACGATCCATTGATGTTAATAAAATCTCGCCAGCGCCTTTACTTTCAACAAGTTTTGCGAATTCTACAGCATCAATACCTGTATTTTTACGCCCACCGTGAGTAAATATTTCCCATTTTCCTGGGCTTACAGTTTTTGCATCTATTGCTACAACAATACATTGTGATCCAAATTTGTTTGCGCTTTCTGATACAACATCTGGGTTTGCAACAGCGGCTGAATTAAAGCTAACTTTATCCGCTCCAGCAAGTAAGAGTTTTCTGACATCTTCTGGAACCCTCACTCCGCCACCTATCGTAAGTGGCATGAAGCATTGTTCTGCAGTACGTTTTGCAACGTCAAACATCGTACTGCGGTTTTCAATAGTTGCAGCAATATCTAAAAAACATAATTCATCAGCTCCTGCGATATCATAGGCTTTTGCGCTTTCAACTGGGTCACCAGCATCTATTAGATCTACAAAATTTACACCTTTTACAACGCGTCCGTCTTTAACATCTAAGCATGGTATTATTCGAGTTTTTAACATGATATTTTGTAAACTTTCTTAATACTAAAGACATAGAGATAATTTAAATCAAAAATTATATTTAATATAGTCAGGATTTTAAAAATGCGGCTGCTTCAGGAACATTTATGACACCATCATAGAGTGCACGCCCCGAAATAGCGCCATCTAACTTAGCACCACATGATTTTAATGCTTTTAGATCATCCATTGAGGATACGCCTCCTGATGCAATTATTGGAATATGGACAGCGTTTGCTAATGCTGCAGTTGCTTCTATGTTGGGGCCTTGCATAGCTCCATCACGATTTATATCTGTATAAATTATTGCTGATATTCCAACATCTTCAAACTTTTTTGCTAATTCTATAATATTTATATCCGTTTCTTCTGCCCAGCCTCGCGTTGCTATCATTCCATTGCGAGCATCCAACCCGACTGCAACTTTTCCAGGAAACTCAGATGCTGCTTGTTTTACCAAGCTTGGATCTTCTACGGCGACTGTCCCGAGTATCACTCGTGATAATCCTTTGCTTAGCCAGCTTTCTATAGTTTGAAGACTTCTAATTCCCCCACCTAATTGTACGGGAACATCCACAGATTTTAAGATTTCTTCAACTGGAGATGAATTTATTGGACTACCTGCAAAGGCTCCATTTAAATCTACTAAATGCAACCACTCACATCCATCATTTGCAAATTTAATTGCTTGATCGGAAGGACTGTCATTAAAAACAGTTTCTTGTTCCATTCTTCCTTTATAAAGCCGAACGCATTTTCCATCTTTTAAATCAATTGCAGGGTAGAGTATCATAATCAATTTCCATATCAGAATTATATTTAGGGCTTACTCTTATGGAGCAAAAATTGCAAAGCCATGCGAAAAGTAAAAAATTATATTTTAAGGGTTCCACTGCAAAAAGTTTTTAATTATCTGTAAGCCTACTGACTGGCTTTTTTCTGGATGGAATTGAGTTCCTATTATATTTTCATGGGCGACAGCAGCAGTTATTTTGCCGCCATAATCTACATTTGCTAATAAATTATTATTATTTTCAACCTCAAAATGATATGAATGAACAAAGTATACATGATCATTTTCATTTATATTATTAAATACTGGGTGGCTATTTAAGATATTTAAATTGTTCCAGCCCATGTGAGGTATTTTTAAATTTTTGTCATTAGGTTCCATTATTTTAACGTCACCTTTTATCCAATTAAAACCTTCATGATATCCATGTTCGTGTCCACAAGTAGCCATCATCTGCATGCCTACACAGATGCCCATAAATGGTTTGCCTGTTTTTACGTGAGCTTCTATTGCTTCGTATAAGCCCATAATTGAACTTAACTCGTGTTTGCAATCAGCAAATGCTCCTACGCCTGGTAAAACAACCCTATCAGCATTAACGACATCCTCAGGCTTGTTGGAAACTTTTACTTTTCCCAAATTAAGTTCTTCAGACATAAGCTGGAAACTTTTCTCGGCTGATCTTAAGTTTCCAGAATTATAATCAATTATAACTGTTGTCATTCAGAAAGTGTGCCCTTTGTCGAAGGTATCTCGGTTGCTTTTCTTGGATCTGTTTCAACCGCAGTTCTTAATGCTTGCGCAACTGATTTAAATATTGCTTCAACAATATGGTGGCTATTAAAGCCATCAAGTGAATTAATATTAAGTGTTAACCCAGCCTGCGTTGAAAATGCAGTAAAAAATTCTCTAACAAGTTCTGTATCAAAAGTTCCTATTTTAGAATTTGGAATTTCAACATTCCAAACCAAAAAAGGCCGCCCAGACATATCTAAAGCGCATCTAACTAATGCATCATCCATTGCTAACAAGCTTGATCCATAACGGTTAATGCCACGTTTTTCACCAGATGCTTTACTAAGTGCTTTACCTAAAGCAATTCCTACATCTTCAACTGTGTGGTGGTCATCAATGTGCAAATCACCATTTGCATGTACTTTAATATCAATCAAAGAATGACGTGATAATTGGTCTAGCATATGGTCAAAAAAACCAATGCCAGTTTTGTTATCATATTGGCCTGTTCCATCAAGGTTGATTTCAACCAAAATCTTTGTTTCAGCCGTATTGCGGCTAATATTTGCTGTACGCATCACACTTTTCCTCTTGTGTTGATATATTGCTTATATAAGGGGTTTTCGATTGAGAAAACCCTTGAATTTAATAAGAGTCAAATTGTGTGATATTTAAACTAATCGAACCTGTCAGATGAATATGGTGTCATGTTAACATTACTTTGCCTTTCAAAAATAATATCGCGTACCATTTTTCCAATTTTTGGGCCCATAGTTAGACCTAAATGTTGTCCTCCAAATGCAAATATAACAGATGTATTTTTACTACTTCTTCCAATAACAGGAAGACTATCTGGCAATGTGGGTCTAGTACCTTGCCAAATTGTTTCAGTTTCATATTCAAGCTTTGGATAAAGCCTAAATAAAAATTTGCGCAAATTCTTTATTGCTTTTGGGTTTGGTGGCATTTCAAGTGGTGCAAACTCTGATTGTCCAGCGCAGCGTAAAAAACCGTCCATTGGAGTTAGTCCAAATTTTTTATCGGTAATTAAGTAAGTATTTGGTGGCATGTGAGAAGTATTTTTTAGAGATAAGTGATAGCCTCTTTCAGCTTGAAGTGGAATATTATGGCCTAATTGTGATGCTAAATTCTTTGACCATGCACCAGTTGCTAGAACAATATTTTCTGCCTTAAGTATAATGCCACCCTTTAATTCAACATTATTTCCATTAATTTTTGAAACCTCTCCAATTAAAATTTTCCCACCATTTTCTTGAAAATGTTTAGCTAAGCTTGAGACATATGCTGCAGGATTAGTTATCCAACCGTGATTTTTATAGGCTAAGCCAAATTGATAAAGTTTAGATATATGAGGGTCTCGGTCTAATAATTTATCGCGTGATAATTCTTCCCAAGTAATACCCAAATTTCTTCTTGTTTGATTTGCAAATTTATCAGAACTAAATTGCTTTCGGTTTCTAAAAAGTAAAGTCATATCACCTTTTTCAATAAATCGAGCTGCGCCTGTATTTTTTGATAATTGAATATGATTTTCAACAGTATCATAAATTAATTCGTTCAAAGCTAATATTATTGGCAGTGCTTTAGGCCTTGTTCCATTCATTATGAACTGAAGAGCCCAAGGAGAAAATTTAGCTAAGTATGACCACTTTAAGTAAACAGGGCTATTTGGAGATAACAAAATTTGAGGTATCATTTTTAACATTGATGGGTTTGCTATTGGCATAATACCTTCACGAGCCAATATGCCAGCATTACCAAAAGATGTTTGCGTTGGATCTCCTGCTTTAACACGATCAATTAATGTTACATTGGCACCTGATCTTCTAAGCTCCTCTGCGCAACTCACACCTGTAATACCTGAGCCAATAACTATAACTGATTGTTTCATATTCTTTATCATTAGTATAAAACCTACTTAGCAAATCATTATTAACTCACAAGTTTGATGTTCTTTACATTAATAAATTAATAATAATATTGTAAATTAAATTAGGAGTTTATTTTGGTCGATACTGCAAACAAATTTTCTCTTTGGGCAATAGAAATATTTGTAGCATCAGTTGAGGAAGGTTCTATCTCTGCTGCTGCAAAAAGGTTAAATTCAAGTAATTCTACCATTTCCCAGCAATTAACAAATCTTGAGGCTGCACTGGGAAGTGAGTTACTAGATAGATCAACTCGGCCAATGAAGTTAAAGCCAACTGGGCAATTATTTTTGCATAGAGCTCGAGCTATCTTATCGGAAGTTATGCAAGCTAAATCTGAATTAGCCCAATTTGATCATAGTCAGATGGTTCGGTTGCGATTAGGTGTAATAGATGATTTTGATGCTGATGTTACTCCAAGTCTGATGAAGAATTTAGCAAAAAGAATGAAAAATTGCCAATTCCTATTACAAAGTGGCCAAAGTTACGCGTTGTCAGAAGAACTCCATGCAAGAACATTAGACATGGTAATTTGTGCAGATTTAGAACGCGCGCCAGATTGGATGGAAGTTCACCCTGTTCTTACAGAACCATTCGTTGTTGCTGTTGCAAAAGGTACTATTGATCACAATCAAAATATCCAAAAACAATTATTTGATTTACCATTTATCCACTACTCCGCAAGAACTGTAATGGGCCGCCAAATTGAAAGTCATTTGACCCGGCAGAGGATAAGATTACCAAATCAATTTGAGTTTAATAACTACCACGCCATTTTATCGATGGTTGCAGATAAAACAGGGTGGACTATTACTACTCCTCTTGGTTTTTTGAGAGCACAAAGATTTCAAGAGAATGTTGAATTAATACCATTGCCATTTGAAAAAATGTCCCGAACGATTTCTTTAACTGCAAGAAAAGATGCTATGGTAAGAATGCCTCAAGAAGTTGCAAAGATACTTAGACCCATTATTCAGGAACAGGTAGTAGCTTCGCTAACTAATAGAATGCCATGGTTGAAAGAAAGTTTTCGATTATTAGATTGATTTTATTTTAAATAAAAAGATCTCTTATGCTCTTTTATAAAATGCTTCAAATTGATTGGCTATTTCTTTTGCATCAAGGTCTTCCATTAGGTTATTACGGGCATTCTCTAAGATTTTGTCGTCGATTAATCCAATGCCTCTAGCATCGATTAATTCGCGTATATATGTGTTTGAAAATTCTGGGTGAGGTTGCATTGTGAAAGCTTTTTGCCCGTAAGTTATAATAGCATTTTTACAATTTTCGTTGCCAGAAATTTTTGTTGCACACTTAGGTGCAGATATCACTTGATCTTGATGATAAGCATTTAATTTAATTTTATTTCCGTTATCACTTTCATATACTTGGCGGCCTACTGTCCATCCACCTTTGAACTTTTCAACGATACCACCCAAGGCTTGAGCAATTATCTGATGACCAAAACAAACACCAATCAGAGGTATGTCTGCTTCATATAAATCACAAATAAACTTTTCTAAAGGTGGTATCCAATCATGCTTTTCGTAGGCTCCATGTCTTGAGCCTGTCACTAACCAGCCATCGCAATCGTTAATACCATCAGGAAAGATATTATTTATTACTTCATATACTTCAAACTCAAATCCACGGTTTTGTAAAAAGGTTTTAAAATTATCAGGGTAATCACCGTGTTTTGTAATTAAAGCGTCTGCTGCAATACCGGTTTGTAATATGCCTATTTTCATTTAATTGCCTGCTTCTTTTCTGATTGGTTCAGTGCGATTTTGAAGATTCCAATAAGGATGTACTAATTTTTCTTTTTTTACTAATAAATATTTTTTAAAGACAGTAAAATAGTTTTTGTAATAATAATTATCGTTGCTTGTTAGGAATTTGTTTTTGTTTAACTTAAACATTGAAGGTAAATTGTACCAAGGTACACTGGGATATGAATGGTGTACTGCATGAAAATTATTATTCAAAAATAGTATTGATAATATACCTCTATCGCCAACAATAACTGATCTAGCATTTGTAATTGAATGAGCCCTATGTTCGATAAAAGTGCGAATTTTTAATATACTTAATGCAGAATAGGCTGCTATTGCATATTCCCAAACTTGCACAGTTCCAAAATAATACAACCAAAGAAGCACTATCATCAATGCAGGAATAAAGCGCAACCAACCATAAAAGACTTGTTTGTTGCCTTGAAAAATTAAATTCAGATCTGATTGAATGAAAGTTATTGTACCAATTAAAGGCCCAATTAATATCCGTCCCAATAATGTATTATTAAATTGTAAAATTATTTTAATATGATTTGGAAATCTCATCCAAAATGTTGCTTCGTAATAGCCTGTTTCAGGGTCATCAAAGGGATCTGTTAATTGTTCGTTTATGTGGTGCGCTAGATGTAAATCTCTAAATCGAGAATATGGAACTACCATACCTAATGCCGGTGATGCTAACAAAATACTTAAAACAGGCCACTGAGGTTCAAGTATGTGAATTGTTTCATGCTGTAGTGAAGAATGTATAGTTAAAAGTATTGCAAGAATAACAATAATCGCAAATGACGGTAAATATTGAGCATAAATTGTTACTATTGCAAAAAGTAAATATGTGGAAAAAAAGAGTGCAAGAGTGGGCCATTCTAGCCAACGTGTTTGACGCAATTTATTCATACATATAGCCTACTCATGATGTATTTTTATTTTCAACACTTTGACGAGCTAGCGCACTGTCTCTGTCGTTAACGCCAAGCAAACTAGAAATTAGCCGCATGGAATTATTTTCTTCTGCGTCTCTCTTGCCATCTGATAAAACAACTGACCATAAATCTTTAACAACTGATTTACGATTTTCAAAAGGTATTGTGTTTTTAATTAGGCGAGTAAATCTTACAGTATCAGGAGCTTTAGCTTCTAACTCCTCTGCTTCTTTTCTTATACTTTCAGATTGATCACTTTCTAAATTATACCGCGACTGAAGCATTTTGTTTATTAATATTTTTTCATCATTATCATAATCTTCATCTGATCGAGCTATACGTACAAGAAGTGCTGCCATTGCTATTCTAGCATCTTCAGTTTTTAAAGTTGAAGGCTCTGATGTTTTAAAAGCATTTAGAATATCTTTAAGCATGAATTATACTTTCAATTAAATTACCCAAATATAGTGATATTAATTAATAAAATCACTACACTAAACGACTTTGCTCAAGCGCAGCTTTAACAAAGTCACGAAACAATGGATGTGGAGCAAACGGTTTTGATTTGAGTTCGGGATGATATTGAACTCCAATATACCAGGGATGGTCAACAATCTCAACAATTTCAGGAAGTTTGCCGTCAGGGGACATGCCAGAAAAAACCAAACCACATTCTTCTAGTTGTTTTTTATATTTTACGTCTACTTCATAACGATGCCTATGGCGCTCTGATATGGCTGTTTTACCATATATTTTTGCAACTTTAGAGTCTTCCATAAGTGTAGCATTATATGCGCCTAAACGCATTGTGCCTCCTTTATCATCATTCACTGCGCGTTCAATTGTTCTATTACCTTCAACCCATTCTTTTAAGTGATAAACCACTGGCTCAAAACGTTTTTGACCAGCTTCATGATCAAACTCCTCTGATCCTGCAGTTTCTATACTGGCCAGATTTCGGGCCGCTTCAATAACAGCCATCTGCATACCAAGACATATACCTAAATAAGGTATTTTATTTTCTCGGGCATATTTTGCTGCTTTGATTTTACCCTCTGTACCTCTTTCACCAAAGCCACCTGGTACCAATACTGCGTGAAAACCTGATAGTGTAGATGTCACATTATCAGCCTTTTCAAATATTTCAGCATCGATCCATTCAAGTTTGACTTTTACTCTATTAAACATACCGCCATGAGTTAATGCTTCTGAGATTGACTTATATGCATCTTCAAGTTGAGTGTATTTTCCCACTACGGCTACTTTTACTTCTCCATCTGGTTTGTGCATTCGGTCAGAAACGTCTTCCCATACAGAAAGTTCTGGTTCTGGAGAATCTTCTAATATTCCAAATGCTTCTAATACAGCTCTATCCATTCCTGCATTATGGTATGCTAATGGAGCATCATAAATTGTTTTTAAATCATAGGCGGGTATGACTGCGTCAGGTCTAACGTTGCAAAACAATGCTAATTTTGCTTTTTCTTTTTCTGGAATTTCTTTATCTGAACGACAAACTAAAATATCTGGAGTTATGCCGATCGATCGTAATTCTTTAACTGAATGCTGNGTAGGTTTAGTTTTTAGTTCACCTGATGCACCAAGGTATGGCAACAAAGTCAAATGCATGAAAATGCATTGTCCTCTAGGCTTGTCCTGAGAGAACTGCCTTATGGATTCGAAAAAAGGCAGACCTTCAATATCTCCAACTGTTCCACCAATTTCGCATAACATAAAATCAACTTCGTCATCACCTATTTCAATGAAGTCTTTTATTTCATTAGTTACGTGAGGAATAACCTGAATAGTCTTTCCAAGATAATCACCTCTACGTTCTTTTTCTAAGACTGTTGTGTAAACACGCCCTGATGAAATTGAGTCAGTTTGGCGTGCTGCAACGCCTGTAAATCGCTCATAATGCCCTAAATCAAGATCAGTTTCTGCGCCATCATCGGTTACAAAGACTTCACCATGCTCAAACGGCGACATTGTTCCTGGATCAACATTCAAATAAGGATCAAGTTTTCTTAGGCGAACCGAATACCCTCTGGCTTGTAATAATGCGCCAAGAGCAGCTGACGCTAGGCCTTTACCTAATGAGGAAACCACACCGCCTGTAATAAAAATATACCGTGCCATGGTGTTGAATCTCCCGTGATTATTACTATTTTATAATGAATTACAGATGTAAAAAACACTGTACTCACGGGATTTGATAAATACGAGATTTGTATGATTCTGGCAAGGATAAACATGATTATTTATNTTATTTTATTTATTTGACGATAGCGTAAAACAACAAATGCTTAAATCAAGATTGATTTAAGCATTTANTAATATTGTGTTTTAATTACTTTATTCAGCTTTTGGTGGTAAAGCTGGTTCGTCTGCTGCAGACGGTGGTAACAAATTACCTTCCAGAGACTTTGGTAATTCTAATGTATCTGTATCTGTATCTGTTTCTGATGTACTAAAACCATCTGTTACAGAACTTCCGCCTGAATTTTTTGCAGCAATAATAGTTAAAGTAATTGAAGTAATTAAAAATGCGATTGCAATAATCCAAGTAACTTTTGCCAGTGGGGCTGCTTTAGGTCGACCACCGCCACTATTATTACCCCCGCCACCAATACCTAATCCACCACCCTCAGATCGTTGAAGTAATACTATACCTATCAATGAAACTGAAAGTATTAAGTGAATAACAAGTACAACGTTTTGCATAATCAAAGCCTATATGTTCAAAATAACTTGTCGCTTTTTAGGGTAAACTATAGGGGCTGTCGATGGGTTATTTTATCGATATGCATCATGATACCTAGTAGTATTATGATTGTCGCGACAAATTGGGTATTTAATGCATTGATTTGGCACTATATAGAGATCATAAGATTCTAAAAAAGAAAGATAATCTTATGGCTAATGTCGTTGTCGTTGGTGCCCAGTGGGGTGACGAAGGTAAAGGTAAAATTGTAGACTGGCTATCTGAAAGAGCAGATATTATTGCACGGTTTCAAGGTGGTCATAATGCTGGCCATACTTTGGTAATAGACTCAAAAGTTTATAAATTACATGCTTTACCTTCAGGTGTTGTTAGAGGTGGAAAGTTATCTGTGATTGGTAATGGGGTTGTTCTTGATCCCTGGCATTTATTAAATGAAATTAAAACGATTGAGTCGCAAGGAATTTCAATCAACCCTGAAAATCTCATGATTGCAGAAAATACGCCATTAATATTACCACTTCACGGTGAATTAGACAGGTTACGTGAAGAAGCTGCAAGCAAGGGTACTAAAATTGGCACTACTGGACGCGGTATTGGTCCTGCATACGAAGATAAAGTAGGTAGGCGTGCAATTAGAGTTGCAGACTTAGCAGATATGACAACGCTCGAAGCACGCATTGATCGTGCTCTACAACATCATAACCCACTCAGAAAAGGCTTAGGGTTTGATGAAATAGATCGTGATAAACTATTGTCAGATCTTAAAGAAATTGCTCCAAAAATTCTTCCTTACGCTGCGCCAGTTTGGAAAGTCTTAAATGAAAAAAGAAAATCAGGAAAACGAATTTTATTTGAGGGAGCTCAAGGGGCACTGTTAGATATTGATTTTGGAACATATCCTTTTGTTACCTCATCAAATGTAATTGCAGGCCAAGCTGCTACCGGTGTTGGTTTGGGTCCAACTGCTATAGATTACGTTCTTGGTATTGTTAAAGCTTACACTACGCGGGTTGGAGAAGGGCCATTTCCATCAGAATTAGATGATGATGATGGTCAAAGATTAGGTGAGAGAGGTCATGAGTTTGGTACCACAACTGGAAGAAAACGCCGATGTGGTTGGTTTGATGCTGCTTTGCTAAGACAAACTTGTGCCACATCTGGAATTACAGGAATATGCCTTACTAAACTAGATGTCCTCGATGGATTTGAAACCTTAAAAATATGCGTCGCATATGATTTAGATGGCAAAAGACTTGATTATTTACCTACAGCAGCTGAAGATCAATCAAGATGTGTGCCTATTTATGAAGATATGCCTGGATGGTCTGAAAGTACTGAAGGTGCACGTTCATGGAATGACCTACCTGCTGCAGCAATAAAATATGTTCGAAGAGTTGAGGAATTAATTGATTGTCCAGTTGCTCTTGTTTCAACAAGCCCAGAACGTGAAGATACGATTCTGGTCACAGACCCATTTGCAGACTAATGGCATTATCATACAAAGCAAAAAGACGTTGGTCTTTAATTATTCTTTTAATAGGGCTTCCAGCCTATATCATACTATGTGTAGTACTAACTAATTTACTCCCACGTCCTAACATAATTTTGGAATTTATAATTTATGTTGCCCTAGGAATTGTATGGATTTTCCCATTTAAAAAAATATTCCTTGGTGTTGGTCAAGTTGACCCAAATGAATCCTCAAAAGAAGATTAACCAGCAAAATTATTATGACAAATAGTAGCCATTTTACTGTTACCCAAGGCGTTAACCTTATAGGTGGTGGTTTGGTAAATGAGCAAGATATAAATGATATCAGAAAAAGTGGTAAAAGTTTATTTTGTGCAGACTCAGGTCTAAACTATGCCTTAAAAAATAATCTTTTAGTATCAGGGTTGATTGGAGATTTAGACAGTGTTGGTAGTCAAAAAGATGCTACCTATCCAGTGCTTTTTGATCAAAGTCAGGACACAAATGACCTGGAAAAGTCATTAGATGTAATAAATGCCAAATATATAATTTGCTATGGGTTTCTTGGAGGCCGATTGGATCATTCATTGGCTTCATTTAATGTTATTTCAAAGACAAAACAGGTAGTTTTCTTGATTGGCGAAGAAGATGTTTGTGTGGTTTGTCCTAAAAATTTAAAGTTAAATTTACCAATTGGTACAAGGTTTGCATTATTCCCTATGGATAAAACATTCGCAAAGTCCAAAGGTTTAATGTGGAATTTAGACGGTATACTTATGTCACCTAATGGGAGAATATCCACATCTAATGAAAGCATAGAAAAGCATATCGAAATATGGATAGATGATGGATTGGCACTTGCTATATTTCCAAGGAATACTTTACCAACAATTATAAACCAATGGCCATTTTAGCACTCAGGTAAGTTAACAGCCAAACCACCAAGCGATGTTTCTTTATATTTTGAATTCATATCTATGCCAGTTTGTCTCATGGTTTCTATACAAGCGTCTAATGAAACTAAATGAATTCCATCACCCCGTAACGCTAAGGAAGCAGCTGAGACGGCTTTGATAGCTCCTAATCCATTGCGCTCAATGCAGGGAGCCTGAACTAAGCCTTTAATTGGGTCACATGTCATGCCTAAATGGTGCTCAAGAGCTATCTCTGCTGCATTTTCCACTTGTTGGGGCGTTCCACCTAAAATTGCACATAAACCNGCAGCTGCCATTGCTGCNGCAGAACCAACTTCNCCTTGGCAACCTACNTCTGCACCAGAAATTGAAGCATTATTTTTTATTAGGCCTCCAATTGCTGCAGCAGTGAGCAAGAATTCTGGTATTTTTGAAATTGAAGCTGAAGGCACATGATCAAGATAATATCTTAAAGTTGCTGGAATAACTCCTGCTGCACCATTTGTAGGTGCAGTAACAATTTGTGCTCCTGCAGCATTTTGTTCATTTACCGCCATGGCATAACACGACATCCAATCATTTATTATATGTGGCGGTGCTATATTTCTGCTCTGTTCTTTTCNTAAAGATTCATGAATACCCTTTGCTCTTCGTTTTACAAATAATCCACCNGGTAAGATTCCTTCTTTTTTCAGACCTTCTTCAATACAATTATTCATTACATCCCATATTTTATTGATACCTTGTGAAAGATCAGACTTAGTAATATTTGCTTGTTCGTTTTCTGATTTTAGTTCAGCTATAGATTTTCCTGTACTGACACACATTTCAAGCATTTCAGATGCGTTTTTAAATGGATAAGGTGTTGTATTTTCAAGTTTAGAATAAGAAATACCTGATGCTAATTCAGAGGCTGTTTGGACAAAGCCTCCTCCTACTGAATAATACGTTTCTTCAAAAAGAACGGTTCCTATTGAATCATAAGCATAAAAAATCATNCCATTTGGGTGCCCATCAAGACTCTTTTCAAAATCGAATCTTATAGCTGTATTTGGATTAAATAAATATTCAGAGTGACCTTCTGGTTGGATCTTACCTGTTTGAGATACCTCATCCAATGCTTGTTGAGCGATATTAGAATTAAATGTTTGGGGTTTAAATCCTATCAAGCCCATAATCGTAGCATAATCAGTATGATGACCTTTGCCTGTAAAAGCCAAGGAGCCATGAAGTGAAGCACTTAAACTTACAGCTTTTATTTTATGCTCCAATAATTGATCTAAAAATTTTCCAGCAGCAACCATAGGTCCCATTGTATGAGAGCTAGATGGCCCAATGCCTATTTTGAAGATGTCAAAGATTGAAAGAAACATAAATAAAAATCCTATTTCTATTTACCATATCAAAAAAATAAATTTTTAAATTATAAAACACGTCATATTTGAGAGATTTTAGACATATATTCTGATTTGAACGTGCAGTACTTAATGAATAAAGATACAAGGAGCAAGAATCTCTAATAAAAGGACTTGTACATGACACTTGATTTGAGCCCATCTGAAATTGGGAAGTTTACATCTGCTTATCGAGCGTTAGATTTTGTTGAATCTGGTATGAAATTGGGTCTAGGTACGGGTTCAACAGCTGCTTGGTTGGTAAAACTTTTAGCATATGAAATAAATAACAAAGGTTTAAATATTTCTGCATGTGCTACATCTTCGGAAACAACCAAGCTAGCAGAGAGTTTAGGAATTAAAATCTCTAATTTAGACGAATTGGGCCAATTAGATCTAGCGATTGATGGTGCTGATGAATTTGATCAAAATTTGAATTTAATAAAAGGTGGTGGTGCAGCTCTTTTGCAAGAAAAGATTGTTGAAACAGCTGCTAATAAATTAGTTGTAATTACTGATGCATCAAAACAAGTNGATGACCTGGGAACATTTGACTTGCCTGTCGAAGTTGTGAAATTTGGATGGAAAACTACAAAGCGGCTCATAGAAAATGTTTTAATTGACCAAGATGTCGATTGCCGGATTGTCACTAGAAGAAATAATCANACTCCAGTTATTACAGATGAGAATCATTACATTTTAGATTTAAAATTAAACAGGATTGGAAATCCTAATGCACTTTCAGATGCATTACTAAATATTGCGGGTGTCGTTGAAACAGGCCTTTTTTTAGGAATGACACATTCTATTATAATGGGTAATGAAAATGGGCTGGCTCGAGTGAAATCGACTGGTTCGTTAGATTGGGTAGATACATCTTATGACATACAAAGCCTATCTCAATTTATAAAAAATATTAATAACATTTGAGGTGTTTAAGTGAATTATGATTTTGATCTTTTTGTTATAGGCGCGGGGTCTGGTGGAGTAAGAGCTGCAAGATTGTCCGCTCAAAATGGACAAAAAGTAGCTTTGGCGGAAGAATTTCGCTATGGAGGTACGTGCGTTATTAGAGGGTGTGTACCAAAAAAACTAATGGTTTATGCATCTGAATTTTCTGAATTNTTCCATGATGCAAACGGCTATGGTTGGTCAGTTGGTGAGTANTCATTTAGCTGGGAAAAATTCATTNTTGCTAAAGACAAAGAGATTAACAGGCTAGAAGANATCTATTCTAATATTTTAACAAACAATAATGTTAAACACTATAATTCTCGTGCCANTTTAAAGAATAAAAATACTGTTGAACTTTCAACAGGTGAAGTTATCACTGCTAAAATTATATTAATAGCAACAGGCGGTCGTCCATTTATACCAAATATTCCTGGAAGTGAGTACGCAATTACTTCAAATGAAATTTTCGATCTGCCAACAAAACCAANTAATGTATTGATTGTTGGTGGTGGTTATATTGCTTGTGAATTTGCCTGTATTTTAAATGGTTTAGGTGTTGCAACAACGCAGTTTTATAGAGGAGACCAAATTCTTCGAGGATTTGACTCAGAGGTTCAAGAATTAGTTTCAAAAGAAATGCAAAATAAAGGAATTAACCTTAGCTTAAATAATGATGTCGAAAGCATTACAAAAATAGCAGACGGATATATCGTTAAAGATAAATTAAATAATGAAATCATTGTTGACCAAATATTATATGCAACTGGTCGGGTTCCAAATAGTGAGAATATTGGNCTTGAGGATCTAGATATTAAAACAGGCCTTAAGGGTGAGATCATAGTTGATAAATACTCTAAAACTAATGTCGAAAACATATATGCCATCGGTGATGTCACAAACAGGGTTCAATTAACGCCAGTTGCTATAGTAGAGGCTGTTGCTTTTGTAGAGACTGTATATAAATCAAACCCCACAATGCCAGATCATGAACTTATTGCTACTGCTGTTTTCACTCAGCCTGAAATTGGGACTGTAGGACTGACTGAAGAGGAGGCGTTAAAAAAATGTGCTGTAGAGATTTATTCTACTACATTTAGGCCTATGAAAGTTATTTTGGCTGGTCGCAATGAACGAATGCTGATGAAATTAATAGTATCAAAAGAGAGTCGTATAATACTGGGTTGTCATATTGTTGGACATGCAGCTGCTGAAATGATTCAATTGGCAGGTGTTGCTATTAAAATGGGTGCAACAAAAGAAGATTTTGATAAAACAATGGCTATACATCCAACAGCAGCGGAAGAATTAGTTACAATGAATAATCCTACTAGATAAAATATAAATTAATATCTTTGACTATAAATAAGATTTAAACAAATAGAGACTTGAAATTTTTACGAAAAATGTCAATTAGTAATA
>JGI26261J51718_1000552_pt1 | contig 18327 bp, 15 predicted proteins | sample SaaInlV_135m_DNA_3_FD_51718 | JGI IMG/M metagenome (IMG submission 51718)
TTTATTTATTAGTTTCATTTTATCTCCTTAATTTTAAAAATAAATCCACTGAAAAAAAGTGGATTAAATCAAGTTTAACTTAATTCATGAGTGATTGAAATACTATTTGATTAAAAAAGCTAAACTTTTAAGTTCTTAAAAGGGTGATTTATTAAATTACTAAAAACAAACCTGATAGCAATATTAAGCCTAAAACTACTTTTCTAAATAAATTATCATTAATTTTATTGTAAATTTTGATTCCAAGCCAAGAACCAACTAATAATGCAGGAATAATCTTGAGAAGATCAAATATCATTTCAATTTTATATAGGCCCGCAAACACGAAACTTATTATTGCAGCAATGCTTGTAATAAATATAAATGGTTCATAAGTCCCCCGTTTAGTATTTTTTGGGAGTCTTTGAACGCTAAACCAGGCAACTGGGATAATTCCAAGCAATGCTGTTAAACCACCAATAATTCCACTTATAAAGCCAACAAGATTATTAATTGACTTATTATTTACATTGATTGAAAAAGAGCTGATCTTAAGCATTAATAGAGCATAAATAACTAATAAAATACCTATAGAAAATTTAAGTTTGCTAGGGTCGCTTATTACCAAAAGATACATTCCTATTGGGATTCCAACAACACCAAAAATAGCAAATTGCTTTAGTTTTGAAAAATCTAGTTTTTTTCTTAGTTTATAAATTGGCACACCTGAAATAAATAAACTAGTAACTACGTTTAAAGGAATGGCATGTGTAGGCTCCATAATATGAAGCCAAAATGCATTGATAAGAAGTCCACTCCCAAAGCCTGTTGCGCCTTGAACGAATGCACCTAAAAATGCACCAGATAATAAAATTAGCAGATATAAAGACGGATCTGAAACACTCATAATTTATTTTTAGTCGAATTATCAAATAAAGTATATAGATTAATATTAATTTGGGTTTTAAATAGGAAAACTTTATAAAGCTATCCTGATTCCCTTATCTAGGGGCTTTAGGATTTAAATTTCCAACAATATTAAAGAGAGTGAGTGAGGGGGAACTTTGATAGAATTAGCAGCAAATTTTAACTTGTTAGTTTTGATTTTAACTTTTTCTAGGTTTTTATTGTCATTCATATCAGTAGGCGAATTACCATTACTAAATAGTTTCCTATTATCTTTTTGTAATTTGGTATTGAAATAGTCAGGCTTTCTTTTTCTGATTTATTGACTACAGTTAGACACACCCTATTCTCATGATAAGTGGCGGCAGCATCTATAAGTTTATTTTTTTTATATTCAGGTTGTTTTCCCATGCCTTGAGATGAAAAGGTAGGGCTTTTAACGGATGTTTTAAGAATTTCCCCTTTATGGTATTTGGTAAATAATTCAAGCACTAAAGTTGTTGGAGTCTTCCAAATTTTTTGCCCATCAATCCTATAATTACCCATTACATTTATAAGATGGTATATGCCAGTATTTGTTATCATATTACCTCTATTAATGCAGGCATTTAATAAAGATCCTGCATAAAGTGCATCTGCAATATTGTAGTTTTCTATATAGTTTGGATGTTCAGCTTCAACATAGGTATTCCATTCATCAAAAGCAATAGTAATATCTTTATTTGTATTTTTTTTGACCTCTGTAATAGTTCTATCAAGCATTAATTCAACCTCTGTGGATGCAGCGACTGTAGGAATATATCTCGAAGTATGATGAGGGTGAGTTTTATCTTTTTCGGTTCTTATTGAGTAATAATGAACGCTCAGTTCATCAATTCTCTCTTTAATGTTTTTTAAAACTATTTCATTCCAGTGACCAAAATGATCGGCACAAGCTCCAACAGCAATAAATCTTAAATTATTGTTTACTTTTTTAATTGCNTTTACAAAACGATCATATTTAAGTGCATAGGTTTTTGCGTCAGTATGTCCAATNTGCCAGCCTCCAAACATCTCATTACCAATAAATATTGTTTTGAGTTCATAAGGCTTGCTTCTTCCATTTTTTGATCTCAGTTTGCCATATTTGGTTGAAGAAGAGCCAGTTAGATACTCAATCCAATCTGCTGCCTCCTCAGGAGTTCCATTTCCTGTGTTGACTGTGATCATTGGTTCACTTCCAATCAATTCACACCATTGCATGAATTCATCAGTTCCAACATCATTATTTTCCCATTGATGCCATGCAAAATCATAAAATGGGAGACGATAATTTTTATCTCCAACCCCATTGATCCACTTGTAACCTGATAGATAATTCCCACCAGGCCATCTCAGATAACTAGGAACCCACTCTTTTATCATTTTAGTAATATCTTTTCTGAATCCAAAGTTCGTATGCTTTGGCATTAAAGAGCAATTGGCAATATACAATTCATCACTATTTATTGCGATTGATAAAGTTTTTTTTATTTTTGTGTCATTAAATCTAATATTTTTTTTAAATTCAAACCATTTAGAACGGCTATTAACTTCAAAACTTAATTCTCCAATTTGAATGTAAACTTTTTGACCAGTCCCTTTCAGCATAATGCTAAATTGATGTTCTTCATTGACAAAATTTACATTTATTAACTGCTTTATGCCTCTATTTATTTCACTTTTTTCCCTTATTGTGATCTGTTGAGATTGCTTTCCACTTCCAAATCTATTTATTTGCTCTTCACCATTGACAATATATTCAGAATTTGAATGCGCATACATTACATGCTGTGCTGAAGGATTGAATCCTTTCCAGGGCTGTACAATGCCGAAATCTAGATGGTCATGTTTGACTCCTGTATCCCAGGTAAATTTATCAGCACCACAAAACTTTCTATTTTCAATTACCTCAGCCCAAACACCATTTTTATATATTGCTTCACCAATGTGTTCAAGATTCGCACCAAACATATGTGGAGAGAGGTTTCCTATACTTTCATCAAGATTGAATAGAATTACATTTTTTTCCTTAGTCATTCATGCCCCAAATTTTGTCCGCTGGCAAGTGGACAAAAACTTCATCATTTTGAGATATCTCTTTTTTTCCAACAGATTGAACAGAACAGTCTAAAACAGTATCTTTAATTTTAATTTTGTATCTAGTATTTGTTCCTGAAAAAACAATAGAAGTAACAACACCTGAAAAATAATTATCTTTAAAATTATTAGTTTTTGATATTTCTATATTTTCAGGACGAATCGTAAGTAAATGATTACTCAGTAATTCATTTGTATTTTTTTGATTGTAACTAATTAGTCCAATTTCTGTTTCAAATTGTTTATCCTTTATGTTGGATTTTAGAAAGTTTACCCCACCAAAGAATTTTGCAGCTCTTTCGTTAATTGGCGACTCATAATATTCTTTTGGAGATGCAAAGCTCTGAAGTTCACCATCAAAAATTAATGCAATATTATCAGCTAATAAAACAGCTTCTTCTTGATCATGGGTTACAAAAACTGTTGTCACATTTAATTTTTGCTGAATTGTTACAATTAGCTCTCTCATCTCGTCTCTTAAATGTGCATCAAGATTACTCAGGGGCTCATCTAATAGTAAGAGTTTAGGTTTTGAAATTAAGGCACGAGCTAATGCAACTCTTTGTTGTTGTCCACCTGACAATTGTTTTGGTTTTCTATCACCAATATCAGGAAGCTTAACTAATTCCAACATTTCCTTAACTTTTTTATCAATTTCACCTTTTTCAACTCCCTTCATTTTGAGGGCAAAACCAACATTTTCGCTAACGTTCATATAAGGAAATAATAAATAGTTTTGGAAGACCATTACAACGCCTCTATTCTCAGTTGCAATTGGTAATAATGAGGCATTATCTAGAGTAATATCACCACTATCAGGCTGAAATAACCCCGTAATCATTTTGAGAATAGTTGTTTTTCCACAACCAGATGGACCTAAAAAAGCAATTAATCCACCTGTCTTAATATCTAGACTTACATTATTAACGGCAGGCCTATCCATGCCAGGGAAGCTTTTGCATAAATTTGAAATTTTTAAATCACTCATTTTTCTATATAACCTTATATTTTGTTAATTAAAGTTTTCCAAATCCAGATGTTGCAGAAGAGTCTCCTGAAACGAATTTAGAGGTAAAGAATAAAATTACTATTGCTGGAAAGATAAATACGATTGATATTGCCGCTGTAAGCGCTGGATTTCCAGATGATGCTGTTGAGAATACTAGTAGAGGAAGTGTCATGATTTTTCCTGCTCCAATTAAAAATGTTAGCAAGTATTGACTCCAAGATACTAAAAAAGCAAATAAAGCGGCCACCACCATTCCTGGGGCAATTGCTGGCAGTGTTATCAAATAAAAAGTTCTAAATTTGTTAGCACCTAAGGTTCTGGCTTGATGTTCAAAGTCTGGATTATAATTAGCAAAAATTCCAGTCATTGTCAAAACGACATAAGGCATTATTGGCACTAAGTGAACTAAGCAAACTCCCCAGAAGCTACCTGAGAACCCCCATGTAATAAAATTAATGTTTAACCCTAGTACAAATGCAATAGGAGGTAATATGGTTGGAGAGACCATAATAAAAATAATTATTTTTTTAAATCTGAAATTTAGTAAACCTAATACTCTAGCAGCGGGTAATGCTATGATTATTGATACAATGGTAACTATAATACCAATTGTTACACTATTGACTAATGCTTTAATAATAGTTGGATTTGATAACCATAAATCTATAAATCCATCTAGAGTTCTAAAGCCCTCCTTTGGGATTAATTTGAGCCTAACCCAGGCTTGCAGGCTTAGCTCTTTTGGAATAAGTTGAGGATAAAACCATCTAAACGAAAAAGCATTTATAAAAAAAGCAATTAAGGGAAGAATTAGAATGAATGAGCCAAAGTAAATGGCATAAATGTTTGATTTCTTTAAATTGTTATCCATAAAAATTAATCTTTTCTTATTTTGCTTTGCGTTAGTCGAAAGTAGATAACAACTAAAATCATAACAATTAATGCAATAATCATGCTTAGTGCCATACCCTCACTCCTTGCATTAAGATCAGGATTTAGAAAAAATTCAAATGCCATCACTGGAAGCATTTGTGGATAGTTGACACCAAGTATTGCTGGGACTTCGTATGCTCCAAAACTAAACGCAAAAACAATTATTGAAGCAGAAAATAAATTGGGCATGACTAGAGGAAGAATGACATATCTGAATCTTTGCCATTTATTAGCCCCTAGGCTTTGCGCTAATTCCTCAAAATTTTCTCCAAGAGATTGAAGTACCGACATTAAGATAATAAAGAAGAAGGCTGCCTCTTTCCAAATGTATGCCAAAATAATTCCTAAGCCATATTTATCTTTGACTAGGATAGGAAAATCACTTGGTGATGAGATAAAACCTATTTGAGTAAAAAATCTAGCTAATAAGCCACTTTGAGAAAAAACAAAAATCATTCCAACTGCAACAACTAAGTGAGGCATTGGAAGATTTAAAGAGAAAATAAAATTACAGATTTTTTTTGCAAAGAAAGTTTTTCTTATAGCCAAAGCTCCAAACAATGCAAATGCAGCGGCTAAAAAAGTACTAACAAAACTAACCCATAAGTTAAGACCTAAGCCAGTCCAAAATAACTTCGCATATCTTTCTGAAAACATGACATTATAGTAGGCATCAAAGTTAATATCATATTTACCGATTGCTGGCTGATAGCCCAAACTTTGAAGAAATCCATATAGGATTCCTCCAAAAAATAATGTACCAATAATAAGAAGGGGCGGAGTTAAAGAAAGTACTATTTTTAATCTATCTCCGCCCATTCATATCTCCTATTTTAGGAGAACGTTTGCTTGCCAATCTGCTTCAATTTTATCTTGATATTCTGCAGCAATATCAGAAACAAGAGCTCGCGCTAATATTCCTTGATCTTCTGCAGCATCACCAAGATTATTTTGAGCATCTTGAATAGCCGCAACTCCATCAGCGCTAGTTACTTTTGCNGTGCTGATTCCCCAGCCACAACAAAAACCATTAGCAGGCTGAACTTGAGCAGCTTGTAAAGTTGGATTGAGAACTAGGTTAGCNTAAACTAACGCAGCTGCTTTATTAGGCGCATTGTATGGGATTGCCCAATAATTAAAATCTCCAATCATATTATTATAAAAAGCAAAAGCTCTAGATGTTGGAGGCGTTGTTCCAGCTGAGTTTGTTGGNCCTGCTCCTCTTGGAGATTGAGTAAAACTCATATCAACTTCACCATTAGCAAATAATGCATGCATTTCAGCATTATTCGTTGGATAAGTTTCGCCACCTCTATGTAAATCTTTTTCCCAAGAGTTTAACAGTGCCCATACTTTTGGAGCCCATTTATTATAAAGCTCTTCATTGTATGGTCCAACCCATTGTTCTTGACCACCACTTAGTTCAAAGAAAATTTGTTTCACAAATCGAGTTCCAACAAATCCACCTTTACCAGGTCTGATGTATGTGAACCTTCCTGGATTGTCAGAAATCCATTTAGTTAAGAAACCATAATTTCTTGGCATATCTTCATAGTCATTTCTGGCTGAGTCATACATAAAGTGAAACTGTGCACTGGACCAAGGGCTTTCCATGCCATCAACTGGTCTTCCAAAGTCTAAATTGACAGCTGGGTTGTCCCATGCAACAAATTGACTATTAGGTAATCCAGCAGCAAACGGACCATAAAGAAGGTCTGCTTGTTTCAAAGTCCAGAAGTTTTCACCATTAATCCATATTAGATCAATGTTTCCATTGTCACCGGTTACGCCTGCTTCTTTTTCACTTAATACTTGGTTAACAGCATCAACAGTTCCTGCCAGTGGCATTCTATTTAAAGCAATGTTGTAATCATTTTTTAGTGGTACGCCATAGAAATCATCTACGAAACCATTGATTGCATCAGAGCCACCCCACATATAGACGTTTACTTGACCACCATCTGCAGCAGCTTTAACGTCATCCCAGGAGTTAAATCCTGGCGCAACCTCAGCTGAAGCAAATCTTGAAAAAAATAAACTAACTATAGCAAGGGTTACAAACTTAAACTTATTGTTCATTACGTCTCCTTTTTAGTTATCAAATCATCAAATAATCATTTATTTGATTAGTTTTCCAATGGAGATAAATAATCCACCAAGGGAATTTCTTCTATCAGCTTTAGATTATTCCAAGCTGCAAATTCTATTAATTCTTTACTGTAATCACCCTGACCTACGGCATAGTGATGCTCATGGCCAACAATATTTAATGTGTTTACCAGATTTTCTGAGCTAATTTTTTTTCGGTTTAAATGAATATTTCTAAACCATCCTCGAGTGCCATCATAGCCCTTATTCGTATGTTCAAAAATACTAGAGTTCAATACTAAAATTCTTTCAGCATTATTACTTATATAGGTTGTGGTAGTTTCTTGAGGAGCAAAAACCTGATCACCAGCTACACCATATTTTTTTTCAGTTTTCCTTCCAAGAGTTGTATGATCAACCCATTTGATGCCATCTTCATTTGCAAAGTGTCTTGGCGAAACTCCACAATGCCACATTTGTACAGCATCTGCCTCTTTGTCAAATGTTGCTAAATCTAGTAATGTTGATGATTTGTCAGACTTGGAAATGTAGTTTAAAAGGAGCATGCTCATTGATCCTTGAACATCTCCTTCACAAGAAACTGCTATACCATCTTCGCTTCCCATCCAGCCATAAGCCAAGCATGGCGCCACTCCATATAATTCTTGCATTTGAGACCAGCATTGAACAGCTAGGGAATCCCAGTTATTATCTTCCTTCATTTTTTTTAAAGCAAAATAAATACGAGCAACCTTGTTAAATGAATCGTCATTCGAAACAGAAATACTAGAGGCTACACTTTTGATTTTTTGAACCTCATTGTCAATAGTTTTTTGATCAAAACCTTTTGCAATCTTAACTAATTCTTTGATAGTCGACTCTTCTACTGATAGCCCAATATTTTTTTTAATAATTGATTGGTCAACCTTCATGTTGTCGAAACCTGGAGATATTCCCCCCACCAAACCAATTTTGGCATACTTCATTTTTTTAAGAGCGACTAATGATCTAACAGTTATTGAAAATTTATTCTTAAATTCCTCAGTATCTGCATAGTTGTAAAACCATTTGGTTGTAATTTTTTTATCAGATAAAACTTTTTTAATCATTGCTAAGTAATGACTTGTAGAAACTAAAGAATGCAATTTGACATCACCTTCTGTTTCAAGATCTGGNACAGCCCATACTCCAATTTTGTCAGTTATGTTGCAGAGTGGATATAATTGCTCACCTGCACTACAAGAACTTGTTTGAAGAAGTAAAAAATCTATCTTATTCATAAAAAACTTTTCAGCTTCTTTTGAATCTTCGGTTGAGAATATAGTTTTGTGAAACGGAATAAAATTTACATCAAAGTTGGCCAGAAGCTTTTTTAGACTGGCTTCAGATTTCTCTCTAACTTTATATTCATCAGAGTAGTAAGGAGTGATCGCTGTTGCAACNTATCCAATATTTAATTTAACCGTCATTGATTACAAGATCCTAAAATTTATATTCAAGATAATATCATATCATAANGATTGTTATAATAAACTTTTTTTTTAACTATCCCATAGAATTCAAAAAAATGACTGTTATCAAGGTGTTTTATAGTTTATCATATTAAATAAATACCTTTTTTTTTTAATTGTTATAACAACTTAAATGATGAACATTAATACNGATAAATTACATTGGATCTATAAAAAGCTTTTTACTATTCGGTTTTTTGAGGAAAGAATAAAAAAGATAGCTAAAGAGAAGTCAGTCCCTGGATATTTGCATACATGCATTGGGTCTGAGGCAATTTGTGTTGGAGTGATGAGTGCATTGGGGGACGATGACTGGGTTTCAAGTACGTATCGTAACCATGGCCATTCAATTGCTAAAAATTGTGAATTAAAAGAAATAACTTCAGAAATTTATGGACGTAGTTCAGGGATCTGCAAAGGTAGAGGTGGAAGTATGCATATTAGTGATTTTGATAAAGGTATGCTTGGCTCCTTTGGAATTGTTGCAGCAGGCCCTCCAGTAGTTTTAGGGGCCGCACTTCAGGAAAAAATTAATGGCGGAACAAAAATGTCAGCTACTTTTTTTGGAGATGGCGCAATCCATAATGGAGCGTTTCATGAAGCTGCGGGTCTTGCTAAACTATGGGATGTTCCAATGCTATTTGTTTGTGAAAACAATGGTTATGCAGAGGCTACTGCGACTGATTGGCATCTGAATACCAAAGAGCTTAAGGATATTGCTAAGGCCTATGACATGATTTCATATCAAGGAGATGGAAATAATGTTTTTGAGGTTCATCAAATTACAAGAGATGCTATTATTGAATCCAAGGCTAAAAACACACCTATCTTTTTAGAGTTTAAGAATTATCGATTTTCAGGACAATATGAGGGTGATACTCAGTTATATCAACCATTAGAAGAAATTGAAGAAGCGAAAAAAAATGATCCAATTAAAAAGTCAATTGAAATGGCATCTGAATATAACATTTCACCCGATGAAATTAAGAAGATACAATCTGATGCATTGAATGAAGTAAACGAGGCATTTGACTTTGCTGAGACCCAACCCTGGCCAAAGCCAGAGGATGCACTTGAAGAAGTTTATGTTAACTATCCTAGAGAGTTATTAATATGAGAGAAATAACAGTAAAAGATGCTATTAATGAAGCTCTTGTTGAGTCATTTCAAAATGATAAAAATGTAATTTTGATGGGTGAAGATATTGCTGGAGGAAAGGGAAGGGAGGACTATCCCGGCACTCAAGATAGCTGGGGTGGACCATTTGGTGTAACCCAGGGCTTGCTGACTAAATTTGGTCCTGAGAGGGTTCGTGATACTACTATCACCGAGGCTGGTTTTTTTGGTGCAGCGGTCGGAGCTGCTATGACTGGCTTGAGACCTATTGTCGAATTAATGTATGTTGATTTTTTAGGCGTTTGTTTTGATCAGCTGATGAACCAAGCTGCAAAAATGAGATATATGTTTGGTGGAAAGCAACGCGTCCCAATGGTTGTTAGAACAGTTGTTGGTGCAGGCTTTAGGGCTGGTAGTGAACATTCACAAGCGCTTTATAGTTTGTATGTTCATATACCTGGATTAAAAGTTGTTGCTCCTTATGATGCTTATGATGCAAAAGGGTTGTTATTATCTGCAGTCCAAGATGATGACCCTGTTATCTTTATGGAGCATAAAAGGCTTTATATGACGAAGTGTGATGTGCCAGAGGATATGGAGCCTATCCCTTTGGGAAAAGGAAGGATAAGGCGCTCTGGAACTGATGTTACTATCATAGCAATACAAAGAATGAATCTATTTGCTGAAGAGGCTGCAGAAGAAATGGCGCTGGAAAATATAGATTGTGAAATTATTGACCCCAGAACCTATTCACCTTTAGATGAAGAATTAATTTTTCAATCTGTTAAAAAGACAGGAAGAGTAATTGTTGTTGATGAGTCGAATCCAAAATGTTCTTTAGCATCTGAAATTACTTCTTTAATCTCAGAAAAATGTTTTGATGATTTAAAAACTGCTGTAATTAAAATTACTGCACCTCATACTCCTGTGCCTTTTAGCCCCCCTATGGAAGATTTTTATATCCCTTCTACAAAAAAAATATCTGAGGCTATTCATAAAGTTTACTATGCATAATGATGCGACAACCAAATATCAGCATGTCTACTCACAGATTCGTGGCTTTATTTCAAGCGAAAAGTGGCCTTTAGGTGAAACAATTCCCTCTGAAAATGAATTAGTTGATTACTTCAATGTCAGCAGAATAACAATTAGGTCAGCGCTAAGGCTGCTTTCTGATGATGGATTGATTGTCAGGAAAAGAGGCAAAGGAACGGTAGTCACGAGTTCAATGCCTCAAGCAGATAATTGTTTTGAATCATTGACACAAAAAATTATTCAAAATGGAGATACTCCATCATCAGTCATCTTGGATTTTCAAAAAATTACAAATAATAATCATACTGAGCACTTTAACCAAGGTGAAAAATTATATTTTGTGAAGCGACTCAGAAGAGTTAATNGCAAGCCATATCTTATNAGTAACGCCTTCGTTTCATATAAGCATGCCTTTGGCTTAAGTAAAAATTATTTTTCCGAAGAAGGATCAAGTCAGTCAATTATATTTATTTTGAATGAGAAATTTGATATTGATTTTAAGAAAAATTCACAATTTATTTGTGCTGAAACTCTTTCATCTTATGACTCCTTGGTGCTAAATAAAGACTCTGGGATTCCATGTTTGGCACACGAGTGCCTTTTATATAACCACACTAATGAATTGATTTTGGTTGATAAAAACATTACCTTTAATACAATTAAATTAGATCAGGAGTTAGCTTAATGACAGTACCTAATGAGGTTTTAAATAAATTTCCAAAAATTTCTAATGATCAGCTATTACATAATCTATCTAACCCAGTTGGTAAAAATAAACTGATAATTGATACAGATACTGCTAACGAAATTGATGATCAATTTGCCTTAGCATGGGCCTTGTTATCCGAAGATAAAATTGATTTATTGGGAGTCACCGCTGAGCCCTATTCTTTTCAACATCATCAGGAAGAGCTTTTAGAGGCCTACAATATAATAAATGAAAATAAGGATATTTCTAAAGACAAAATCAACTTAGTTAATAATTACAGGGATTGGGTCAATGGATTAATTGATATCAACAAGCATCCTAATGATATCTATTTTGATACACCTGAAGAAGGAGTTGAAAAAAGCTATCAAGAAATAATAAAAATATTCGATAAATTAAATATGCCCTATGAAGGAAAAGTATTTAGGGGCTCATATCAATACTTAAGTAGCTTTGATGAACCTTTAATTACTGAGTCTAGTAAGTTTATTGTTGATTCATGTCTCTCATATCCTAACGAAAAGATTTATGTTTGTGCGATTGGATGCCTAACAAATATAGCTTCTGCTTTATTGATGGAGCCAAAAATTATTAATAATTTAGTGGTAGTTTGGACGTCTGGATTTCCGACACATAGTATCAATAATAATACTAATTCTTTAAATTTAGTTCAGGATGTATTATCTTCACAATTACTTTTTGAGTGCGGTGTTGCGCATGTATATCTGCCAGGATATCACGTTGGTGCACAATTAACTTTATCTCTTCCTGACATGAAAGAATTTGTCAAAGGTAGGGGNGATATTGGTAATTATCTTTATGAGCTNTATACAAATAATCCTCTTCACAAGCAAAGAGGGGTAACCGACCAGACATGGAGGACGTGGGTTATTTGGGATGTTATCAATATCGCTTGGATGATTGAGCCTTCATGGGTTCCATCACATGTTGTATCTTCACCTGTCTTAAATAATGAGCTTTACTGGAGGAGAGATACTGAGTCTTATCCAATGAGAGAGGCGTATGGAGTTAACAGAGACGCAATATTTTATGATTTTTTTAAAAAAATAGATAAATTAAAATGATTCTNGGAGTTCATTCAGCAACTTTTGTTAAAAACTGGCATGAAGATGTCAAGCCTTATATCCACTTATGTAAAAAAGCTGGATATAAATCTGTGGAGGTTTCTCTTTTGGGGCAGACTCCTTCAAGCGCAAAAGAAATTGCAAAACTAGCTAATGATTTAAATATTTCTATTACCTGCACAACTGGCCTTTCCAATGAAGAGGATATAAGTAGCAGTGATCCAGTTATTCAACAAAATGGAGTTGATGCGCTAAAACGGGCAATTGATATGACTGCAATTATGCAGGCTAAGTTGCTTACTGGGGTGGTCCATGCTGCCTGGGGTATCAGCAATAGTATGGGAAAAGATAAGGAAGGTAAATTTCAAAATTCATCTCATTCTATTAAAAAAATTACAAGCTTTTTAAGCGAAAAAAATATCAAACTGGGGATTGAGCCACTCAATAGATATGAGTCAGATTTTATCAACACAGTCGATGAAGGGATAAGGTTATGTGAGCTAATTGATCATCCCAATGTAGGCCTTCTATTAGATGCATATCATATGAATATTGAAGAGAAAAATATGTGCCAATCAATTGAAAAGGCTGGAGATAGAATATTTCATTTCCAAGTTGCAGAAAATGATCGAGGTGTCCCTGGGTCTGGCTCTTTANACTGGACAAAAATTTTTAATACCTTAAAAAAAATTAACTATGAAGGATTTGTCTCTTTAGAAATGTTTATTCAAGCAAATGTNGATACTAGTAAAGATTTATTCACATGGAGAAATATAGAAGATGATCCTTACGAGGCAATTTCAAGATCATTTAATTTTTTAAGTGAGTATTTGGATGCATAACGCTTATAAAAATTGGATTATTAATTCATATAATCAGATTCAAACTGAGTATGTTGAGCTAAATAAATTAGATCAAATAGTTGGTGATGGCGATCATGGATCTACAATTTTAAAAGGCATGAAAATTGCAAAAGATTTATATTTAAACAATATGGATTCTTCAATTGATGAGTCAATGGCTCTCGTTTCAAAGCAAATGCGTATTGAAATGGGAGGTGCATCTGGAATTTTAATGTCTATATTTTTTGATGAATCCGGAAAAATTAGTGAATCCAATTTGAATCAATCATTGATTGATATTTTTTCGAAATCGATTGAAAAGATTAAGAAAAGAGGCAAAGTAAAGGCTGGAGATAAAAGTATTCTTGATATTTATGTTCCAATTTTAGAGTTCTTAAAGAAGAATTCTGATTCAAAAATTCATAAAGATGAAATCAATGAAATCCTTTCACTTTCATTATCGAAAACAAAAGATATGAAAGCGCAAGTTGGTAGAGCTAAATTTTTAGAAAATCGAGGGCTTGGTTGTATTGATCCAGGCGCTAGATCAACTGAAATTATTCTTAGAGAGTTTTTCGATTCAGTACTATGAAAAAAATTATAAATAATAAAGATCAGATAGTTGATGACATGCTGAGTGGCTATACAAAGGCTAATAGCGATAGAGTTAAATTTTCTCAAAATAGTAAAAGAATAATTTTAAGGAGTCAACCAAAGAGTATTGATAAAACTGCCATTTTGATTGGTAATGGTTCAGGCCATGAGCCTATTGCTATGGGCTGGGTTGGTGAAGGACTTTTAGACGCAAATATTGTTGGAGATATTTTTGCTGCCCCATCTGGAGATTTAATTTTTGAAGGCATAGAAATCTTTAAGGAAAATTCTGGGTGTATTCTTCTAATATCTAACCATGCAGGTGATGTCATGAACGGAGAGATGGCTATTGAATTGGCCAAAGAAGATAATATTGATGCTGATTTATTGTTGATGTATGACGATATTGCTTCTGCCCCTAAAGGGAGTGAAGATCAGAGAAGAGGCGGAGCTGGAACTACTTTTATTTATAAAATTTTGGGTGCGCTCTCAGAGGTGGGAGAAGAAAAAGATACTCTATTAAGTTTAGGTAAAAGTGTAAGAGATCAAACTAGAACGCTATCAATTGCAATTGATTCTGGAACTTCACCTATATCTGGTGAAAAAATATTTCACTTAGATGATGATGAAGTTTTTATTGGTATGGGCGTTCATGGAGAGTCTGGATATGGGCGACAAAAAATCTCTTCATCTAAAAAAATTATTAAATTTATGATGGATAAAATATTTGATGATTTTCATTACAAAGAGGGAGATATTGTGATTCCGTTTATTAATGGATCTGGTGCAACCACTTTGATGGAACTATTAGTAATTTATAATGACGTTGAGGAGTATCTTGCTCAATATAAAATTCAATGTTTTAAGCCTCTAGTTAATGAATATATAACAACACAAGAAAGTGCTGGGTTTTCAATATCTTTACTGAACTCAAATGAACAAATGAGGAGTCTCTGGGCCTCACCAAGTTCGGCACCTTATTTTCATCTGTAATGAGTAAGCAAGATCATTTCAATCAACTTTTGCAGAATGGAAAATTTGCAGCACTTGCAATTGATCAAGGAACTAGCTTAAAAGATATTATTAAAGAGAGCAAAGGGGCGACGTTTACAACTACAGACTATTTTCTTTTTAAGAAGCAAATCATTTTGAATCTTGGTATCGACGCTTCATCTGTTTTATTTGATTATGACACATACTTGAGTGACCCTTGCTTCAGAAGTATTGAGACTTCTAAAATAATTGCATACGAAGATGACGCATACAATATAGATAATAAATCACGCATTACCTTGCTACCAAAAATATTGAATCAGAATGATGAAATCATAAAAGATTTCTCAGCTATTAAATTTTTTATGTACTTTAATCCAGACTCTGATCCAATCATTAATAATGAAAAATTTAAGGTAATTAAGCATGTTGGTCAAATCTGTAAAGATCTAGATATNCCTTATTTATTTGAGCCACTTCTCTACTTTGATGAGGGAGCTGAAATCGAGTATCAAAGGTATTTATTAAAAAAACCAGTCTATATTAAATACCTTTATAAGGAATTCTCTAAAGAGGAATATCAAATTGATATCATTAAGATCGAATTCCCTTTTAATGAAGCTCAAGTGAAAGGATTTGAAAACGATGGTATTTCATCAATNTATAGCTATGAAAATTGCTCTGAAATAATGAAAGAGTGCTTTGAGAATGGCACAACACCCTTTGTTTTTCTGAGTGCAGGAATGAAATTTAATAATTTTTTAAATAGTTTGGAGCTTGCTAAATCTTCAAAAATAGATTTTTTAGGTTTTTTGTGTGGAAGATCAATTTGGCAAGATTCGATTGATATCTTCTGCAAATCTGGCCAAGATAGTTTTATGGATTGGATAAACTTAGAAGGAAAACAGCGAGTACAAAAATTAAAAAATGTATTAATTGACAATTGATATTTTTACTGGAGACATATGTATACAAAACTTGGATTATTTATTGGTGGAAAGTGGATATATGAGGCAAAAAAGGGTGAGGATGTTTTAAATCCCTTTGACGAAAGTGTTTTGGGGAGGCTGCCGCATGCAACTGAGGGCGATTTAAATGATGCCGTTAAATCCGCAGAGAAGGGTTTTGATGAGTGGAGAAATACAGACCCTGAAATAAGAAGTAGAGTCATTTTAAGAGCTGCAGATATTTTATCTGAAAGGATCTCTGTGATATCTGAGGTTATGACACTAGAACAAGGGAAGCCTCTTGCTGAGTCTGCTGGTGAAATTAATCAATCCATTGCAATTTTAAAATTTAATGGAGAAAATGCAAAATTAATTAAAGATGAGGTTGTGGCCGATCGAGATAATGGACTCAAAACTTTAATCAAGCCTCAGCCACTTGGAGTTTGTTTGTGTCTTACGGCATGGAATTTTCCAATTGCTTTAGTTATTCGAAAAATTGCTCCAGCTCTTGCAGCTGGGTGTTCGGTAATTATTAAGCCTTCAGAGGAGACCCCAGGGACAGCTATTGAGGTTATTAAAATATTCCAGGAGGCGGGTCTGCCAAAAGACGTCATTAACCTGGTATTTGGCGTTCCTCATGAAATTTCAGATTATCTGCTCAGTAGAGATGAAGTGAAAAAAGTAAGCTTTACTGGATCAGTTCCTGTAGGAAAACTTTTAGCAAAGAAAGCAGCAGAATCACTTAAAAGATGCACTCTTGAATTGGGAGGACATTCTCCAGCGATTATTGCTGAAGATGCTGATATTGAAACAACTCTGGATACTTTAACTGGTTTTAAGTTTCGAAATGCTGGGCAAGTTTGCATTGCACCTAGTCGCTTTTATGTGCATGAGAAAATATATGATAAGGTGAGAGATGGATTTTTGAATAGAATAAAAAATATTACTTTAGGTAATGGATTAAATGATGGTATATCAATGGGGCCTTTATCGAACTCAAGGAGAGTTGATGCGATGAAAGATTTTATTGATGATGCTGTTAAAAATGGTTCAAATATAATTTATGGCGGCAGTAGACATCAAGATAAAGGCTATTTTTGGGAGCCAACTCTTATTGAAAATATTCATGAAGGCTCAAAGATGATGACTCAAGAAATTTTTGGCCCTATTCTTGCATTATTTAAATTCAATGATTATGACGATGTTATTGAGAAGGCTAATTCTTTAAATTATGGACTTGCGTCATATGTTTATACTACCAGTGAAGTCTTGCAGGAAAAGATGGCTAAAGAGATTGTTGCTGGAGGTGTTTCTATCAATACTGCTTCACCAATGCATCCGGAGATTCCTTATGGAGGAATTAAAGAGAGTGGGATTGGTTATGAGGGAGGAATAGATGCAATATATTCCTTTATTCATAAAAAGAACATTAATATCGTTTAATTAACTGAGAGGAATTATGAAAAATATAGGTTTTATAGGGGTTGGAACAATGGGCCTTCCCATGGCTTTAAATTTAGTAAAGAATGGGCATTTGCTCTCTTTTTATGATCCTTTTGCAAATGAAAAAACTATTCAAACTTTAACTGAAGTTGATGCTAAACAAGCTAATAATATTTCAGACTTATGTAATGGCAAAGATTTTGTTATATCCATGCTCCCAATTGGAGAAAATGTAAAAGATGTTGCGCTTGGAGAGAGTGGTATTATTAATCAAGAAAATACCGATTTAATCTTCATTGATATGAGCACAATATTGCCAGCCGATACTATTGAAGTTAGCAAAAAAATGCTCGAAAAAAATATTCAAATGTTTGATGCACCGGTAGCTCGTCTCGTAAATAATGCAATTGATGGTACTTTACTTATTATGGTAGGAGGCTCCTTAAAAGACTTCTCTAAGATTGAAGAGATTTTAAAATGCATGGGAAGTGATGTTGTTTATTGTGGTCCTATAGGCTCAGGTAGCAAAATGAAGATCATTAATAATTATATGGCTATTGTTTCAAATATTGTGACAGCTGAGACACTCTCTCTGGTCCATAAATCAGGTATAGATCAAAAGCTAGCTATTGATTTAATGTCAACTACGGCTGCTGGAAAAGGACATATGAATTTTAGTTATCCTAAAAAGGTTTTGATTGATGATGTGAATGTCTATGAAGAGGCAATGGACACTGAGTACAAAGATTTAGATTGGACCGCTATGTTTAATTTTGTAAAGAAAAGTAATAACCTTGATTAAGATTAAGTCCTTAAGGTTTTATTATCTAGAGTTTCCGTTGGTTGATCCTGTCTTAACTTCATTTGGAGTTATGAATTCAAGACCATGCATAATAATTGAACTAGAGGACTATCATCACAATATTGGGTATGGCGAAATTTGGTGTAATTTTCCGAGTGATGGCGCTTCGTATAGATTCAATCTTCTTAAAAATGTTTATCATTCCAATATTGTGGGT
>JGI26261J51718_1000573_pt1 | contig 17935 bp, 27 predicted proteins | sample SaaInlV_135m_DNA_3_FD_51718 | JGI IMG/M metagenome (IMG submission 51718)
TATACCTTTTTTTGACCTGCATACACAACATACATGTCAGAGCCTTGCCTGATAGATGTAAGCCAGTAAGGTTGGACAATAGGGCTTTCAATTTCACCACTAAAAGCATTAGTATGACCTAAAAACTTTTCTACCGAATTTTCATAGAACCTTACATTCTGCCCATCTGAAAATGCGTTCTGTGGAAGTTGATAAGGCAGCACATCTTTAACAACGCCTATTTTACCAAGGTCGCTTATTATGGGCATTTATTTCCCTTTTGGTTCTTCGTTTTTGTTCTTTAAGATATTTAAGGAAACCCAGTCTAACAATGTCATTACAGTGCCCAAAAATTCATTATCTTTAGCCCAGTGTTTATGCACAAACATAGTTAGCATATTTGCCAGTAGTACCAGTTCGCCTGCCATCGCATACCAAGGCTGATTTGTAAATATTTCCATTTTTTAGCTCCTCTGAGTTTAAACTATAATTATGACCCTGATTCATTTTCCAGTCATTCCTATCCAAGCTGCTGCGGCCCCTAAAGCTGTAGCTATAGCAGTTCCTATCCCCTGTACCGTCTTGATCTTTGTTTCTATTTGGTCAACACGAGTGTGTACTCTACGAATTGTACCTTCGTTGCCTTCTATTTCCTTGTTGTAATGGTCAAGAAGTTCATTAATACGTTTATGTCTAAGAGCTTCAATTTCCTCGTGGTTTTTGAATTTCTCTGTTATATGTTCTTTTAAAGAATGTATTTCTTCTGTCATCTTTCTATGGCTTCGGATGAGCTTTTTTAACATCTGCTCTTTTCTTAGAGATTGCATCCCACATAGTTGAATCACCTTCAGCCTTTTCAGCAAGAGCTACCGTTACATCTTCGATAGATGGGTAGGCTTCTCTTCTCTTATCCTCCCAAGTCATGGCATCAACTCTCTTTTTTTCATCTGCTATAGCATCGGTTACAACCTTTGCTTCAGCATCAATTTTTGCTTGCCCATGTTTTGCTGTGAGTGATTCAAGTTCAGGAAATTCTGTAATGTCAGTATTAGGTGAACCATCGTTATATTCAATATGACCCTTTGATCCGTCCCATTGGATTGCCCAAATGTTATCATCCAACCCTAAATCAAAATTCATAGAATCACCATCTATGGTCATAGCTTTATCTTCAGTAACTACCGTAACTATACTCATGTTGTATTCCCCAAAAGATTATTTCGTTTTTCTACCAAGGTATTAAAAATCTTTTGCCCTTTAACCGTTTCGTTTCTGAAAGATTCCAGAGCATGTGTTTGCCCTCTATTTGTTTGGCTCATTTCAACTTGTAACATTGGCAACCACGATATAGCACACGCCCAATCTTCGATCTGTTCCTCCGATTGTGGATTTTTACCAACAATCTTTGTGTACCAAGCACAACGATGAATCTTGCCATCTTTAACTTCCTCACACGTTGAACCTAACGGACAAGTGTTTTCTATTTCTAAACTCATAATTAATCCTTAGTTGCTATAATGACATCCATGTAAGCTGGCGTTGTTATCGAACCAGACAAAGTATGACTATGTGAACCACTGCTACCAGTAGATCCCGTGGTGCTACCTGTAGTGCCTGTAACTACAGAATAAGCATCATTACCCATAAACGAAATGGGTGCGTTTGGTTTGGTGTAAGAGTGACCATGACTCGGCATTTCACTCGTAGTCAATGTATGCGCTCCAGCCGACAAACTATGGGCTGGACTTGATATTCCAGCCGTACCACCAGTTCCACCACCAGTTCCTGAAACCACTCTTAACATTTTATCGTTATTGGCAGTCGATTTTGTCCAATCCGTTGGTGCGCCTGACTGGAAAAAAACAGCTACCGTACTTGACTCTAAACCACCGCCAGCTAAATCTAAAATTCCCTGTATCGTGTCCTTCTTTGTATTGCCTGAATCTGTAGCATCTCCATGAAGGAAATAGTCTGAGGCCGTTACCGTGGCATCGGTAAAATCCCCAACAAACGCATCCTTCATCAATGTTTCATCTATTTGATTTGTCGCAATATGGGCTGTATCTATACTTGTAGCTGCATAATGTTCAGAATCAATTGCATCATCTGCTATGTGGGCATTATCTATACTACCATCAGTATAATGTTCTGAATCTATAGCATCATCAGCTATATTAGCTCCTGAAACAACATCTGCTCCAACTGGAGTTACTATAACAACACCTGAACCTCTACCTAAATTTTTACCTACTATTCCACTCATAATTTATATTCCTTCAATTATAATGTTTGATCGAGATAACTGACCACAACATCCACATTGGCAGAACTAGCCGTTGCCGCACATAAATGATCTGTGCCTTCTATAACAAATTTAGAGGTATGCTCAAAAGTTTCATTAGCACCTAATGCTTGGTCTGAATAAATTTCATAATCCGTTCCACCTCCGTCATCGTCTATATAAAGATCGAAAGTTTCTGCTGCTCCTGCTGTCTCACAAAATGTGATAGAGAGAATGGTATAAGTATGTCCACTCACTCCGTTGATGAGAACTGATTCCGAATTGGTCACGCCAGCAGTGTGTGACACTTTTAGTAATTCTGTTGCCATAATTTTCTCCTAGAAGCCCAATACTAGGGCTTTACCTGTACTGGAAATTGATGGGTTCATAATTGTTGTTGATGAAGTTATGTTATACGCTAAAATATCTAAATTAGCTCCAAGCTGTGGTGATGTGTCATCAGAAACTTCTGAAATCATACCGCTTGTTGAGACTGCGGCAACTTGCCATGCTGATCCACTGTACACTCTTAAATTATCAGCAGAAGTATTAAAATAAAGATCGCCTGCACTTAATGCGTCACCATCATTATCGGTTGCTGGGTCGCTTGACTTAGCCCCTAAATAGGTATCATCAAATGTATCGGCTGAAGCGGCTGCTGCTGTAGCTGAACTTGCTGCTGCGGTGGCACTTGAAGCACTTGCCGTAGCACTGGTTGAACCTGCACTCGCACTGGATGCGGCTGCTGTGGCTGAACTTGCCGATGCCGTGGCAGATGTTGCGGCTGCATTTTTTGAAGTGGTCGCTGATGAAGAACTTGCACTCGCTTTTATACTGTAATGTTTTGCTGAATATTCGGATGTGTCTACCGTGTCATCTTCTGCATTAGTTGCCCACTCTTTAGCGGCACCCTTACCTGAAGTATCAGTTACACCTGTACCGCCTATAGCATACGCTTTAGAAGAGTATTCACTGCTTGCAACTGTCCCATCTGTTTTAGTAGCCCAGTCTTCTGCAAGATTTGCTACCCAGCTGAGTTGAGCCGAACCGTTTGTTTTTAGTATATAACCAGCAGAACCATCGGCTTGAGGCCATTTCAACCCATCTAGGATTAAATCCCCTGTCCCGTTAGGCGTGATGGTGACATCACCATTACTGTCTGTTGATGTAATAGCATTACCATTTATATCTAAATTATCTACTTTTAGGTTGTCTATCTTACTTGAACTGTCAACTACAATTGCCTTTGATGCAGTTAAAGCTCCTGCTGTGACATCAACAAAATTAAGTTCAGAATGCGTAGAAGAGACAACACCAGAAATATTGGGGAAGTCAGTCAACAACATGCTTTTGATATTTCTTATATGATCGTCACCTTCTGACCTTGGATCAGTCCCAAGTGGGTTTGTAGCGTCAAGATCATCTAGGTGGGTTACACTTTCTAAGCCCATTTATTTCTCCTTACTGTAAACCAACATCTATGACATAAGTACCGTTGTCAGCACCAAAAGCTAATTTTATGTCTACCGTGTCTATACCTTCTACATCCATGTAAAACCATCCAGTAGCACCACTTAAAGCTGTAAGGTTACCAGAAGCCCCTAACATCGGGCTGGTTGGACTTGTAAAATCCCCTGAAGCTGAAGCTATGGTCGCATAGACTGTATTTGCAGAATGTGGTTTTGCATAAACCGCAAACTGGTCAAATGCCTGTACTGAAGCAGTTACAAGACAAAAAAGCCTTTTATAATTTCTTGTTTGCACATTCACAACGCTGGTCAGCACTTGATCCAATGTTGCAGAAGTAGCAGTTTCACTATGAAACGGGCCTACATAAGCCATTTTTTATTCTCCTATTTTATGCGGATAATGGCCCAGTTGTGAGTCCACCTTGACCGACTATGTACCAGTTACCATTTGTAAAAAGCAGATGCACACTATCTCCTGCATCGCTAAAAGCTATCGTTGTATAACCACCTGCGTTACTTGGGGTCAGTGTACCAACACCACCATCTACTTTAAGAATGATAAACAAATGCTGTCCTTCCACTCCATCCGCCAAGGTTCCTGCATCGGCACTTGTCGTAGTCCATTCTGCGATTGATCCCGTTATTGGGATTGCTCCTGCACCACTTAAAGTAGCCGTTTCAGAAGTCATAAAACCACCTTGAACATCAACTTTACCAGACCCTTTTGGTATTAGATTTAAGTTGATATTAGAATCAGAACCTTCAGCCGCTAGAGCAGGCCCAGATGCAGAATCAGCATTATGTATTCCTATATAATTAACTGGGGTTGATGATTCAGTAAAGATAATATATTCGTCACCACCTGCGTCTTTAATTCCTTGGGTTGTATCAATCATGATAGAACAGGCATCAAAATCAACATCACCTGTTCCGTTTGGAGCAATCAATAAATCACCATTAGAATCGGTGGTTGATATAGTGTTGCCATCAAGGTCAATGTTATCAACATTAATCGTATTTAGTTTGCTTGAGCTATCCAAGACTAACGCTTTAGAAGCTGCTACAGTACCTGCTGTTACACCATATAGTGCATTAAGCTCGGTATGTGTNGCACTCATAACTCCACCAATGTTTGGGAAGTCTGTAGTAAGTGCTGTTTTTATGTTCCTTATGTGGTCATCACCTTCACTAACTGGATCACCCACAACAGGATTTGATGCGTTTAAATCGTCTATGTTTGTTACAGATTCTAATGCCATGATGTCTCCTAATCAGACCAAATTTCGTTAATGGTATTCCAGTTTTGTCTTATATTTTCCCAACTCATACCAAGATCAACACTCCATTCAGTCCAGTTATCATCCCAGTTGTCTGAATTTGTATTCCAGTTGTTACTAATGGTACTCCAGTATTGTACTTGTGTAACTCTTGTCCACGTTGTACTTGCCATCTAAATACCTCTGTGGTCACTTCGTATAGCTAACGCACCACCAGAATGTCTGTCTTTTGCATCAGCAGACGCTATTGCATCAATTGCCTGATTAAAATAAAGACCCCACATTTTTGCTGACTCTGGGTTTTTAACAAAGGGTTCTGCTTCTAATAAAGACCCATAAAGCAAGAGGTCTGAATGATCTTCTAATAATTTATTGCTTGTGAGGCTGTCCGAAAGGTGGCTAAACTTCCTATAAAACACCATTTCCACGGTATAAACTCCAGCAGGTTTCGGCCCTAAACGCAGTTCGTTACCAATTAAAGTATAATATTTCGGTTTTCCTGATCCAATTAAATCTGTGTCAAAACGCTCTGGGGTAAGATATTCTAAATCATTGTTAGGCGTACCCTGAACGGCAATATGTCGCATCTGTATGTAATTATCAGGCAAACCATAATACTCTTGGTTCGCTACAGTGGACATTTCTGCTCTATGTTCCATAGAACGCACCCTGATATGTCTGTTTATTCTGTCTTCTGCGAGGCTAATAAAATCAGGAATATTATCAGTCAGATCATCTCTATCCAACCAAGAAGCAACAGAAGTTTTTAGTTTTGTGTATGAATCAATAGCCATGTTTATAAGTTACAATCTATAGTTCTAAAAAGGCGGTTGTCTGGGTCGTTAAGCCACTTTCTAAAAGCAACCCTATCGAACCAGACACCACTTTTCATTAATTGGTCAACAACGACATTTGGAATAGAAGCTACTTTAGCAAACTCACCAAAACGACCACTACTGCTATTTTTATCAATAGCAAAAGCCTTACGATCCGCTCTGTTCTTTTTGACTATTTCGTTAATATCTTGAAACGTAGACATATGGACATCACCAGTGTTTGTATCAACCCAACCTGTGGTTTTCACCATGTTGTTGCCCCAGTCTTCGCTTATTTTAACATCTGCCATTATCGTTTAAACCTCAAAAAAGGTGATGATATACTGCCCCAACAATAACAATTGCCCACATCACCCAATTGTATTCGCATGTAAATTCTTTCATGTGATTCTCCGTATAAAGGGGGGCTGTTACACCCCCCAATATTGGTTTAACCTTCTAGATTACAGAAGGCTTGTATTAAGATCAGCTACTTTAGCACTAGCTGCTTCGTTACGAGATTCGAGAGTCCATTCCGACAAGAGTAATCTCTTCTCAGCGTCACCCGTCTTAGCAAGGTCATAAACCTTGAAAGGTCGTAAGTAAGCAACAGCCCACATATCTTTCTGAATAATTGAAATAGTACGATCTCGACTGAATCGTGAAGGCACAACTTTCAACTCACCAAAGTCACTGACATAAATATCAGCAGCACCGATAATCGTACCCGGCCCAGTTCCTGACTGCTCACGATACATCGTGGCAATACCACTGAATTGACTTGAGATGTTTTGCTTATTAACAGCACCACAAAGCATCATTTCTGGATCTCCACCAGAAGTCCAAGCTGATTGAATAGCTGATTTAGCCATCGCTTCAGTTAGATCCCGTTGAGTTCCATCGGTGATAACATAAGTAGAACCATTCAAGGCATAACTGGTTCCTGAAGAAACATTACTACTCACCCAACTCTCCAAGGCACGAGTTTTACGTGTCGTGGTACCAGTGGATGCAACAGGTGCTTGCACTTGACAAAGAGAAAATTCAATGTCTCGTTTTAGCTCCTTACCTTTCTTAGCCACCTGATATGCTATTTCTGATTTTCTACCTGCTTTTAAAACAGATTCGTGTGTACCAGAAATAATCAGTGTTTTAGCACTGATGGTCGTGTAGTTGCTAAGTCTGGTTGTAACAACTGAAGCATCAAGACCTGCTGAATCGTAATCTTCACCTTCAAGATTTTGGTTAACTGCTGCTGTTGCCAACGAATCTGTCTGCCATTCATGCGTTGTAGCTGAACATTTAGTTCTGCCGATGTTTGACATGAACGGTGTTTCCGTTGGGGCGATATTATAGATGACGTCTGTGAGGTCTTCTCTACCACCCACTGCTGTCGTGATGTTGGTTGCTGCACCAACACCAAAAGTGTTTGCTTTTACTGACATTTCATTTACTCCTTAAAGAACTTAAAAAAGGCTACTACATTAATTCAAAGATAGCAGAAGCTATATCTTCAGTGCGACCACCTCTTTGTTTAGCCAAATTTAATTTAGATTTATATTTTCCTGTTTTACTATCACGAGCTTGGGTGTTCTTACTACCACCTTTAACTACTCTTGGAACCTGCTTTATTTTCCTTGGATTTGATTTTTGAATTTTGTCGTATAACCTAGCCTTGTTTAATATCAACAAGCTCCTATGGTCTGTGACTCCATCCAAATCTTCCTTGGTATACCCGATATTAGTAGCGTATAGTTTAAGCTCTTCACTCAACTTTGCTCTCTTATCAGGGTTTTTCCAATCGGGCATTTTATCGCCCAACAAATCCATCTCTTTTGCTACAAGTTCCTGATGCTGTCTTGCATATTGCTGTTGCTGTTGTTGAGTAACTTGCTGTTGTTCTTGAGCCGCCCTTTGATGTCTGGTCTCTATATCACGCATTTCTTCTTTGCGTGTCATATAACCAATAGGGTCATCCTCTTTCAACTGTGCCCAGTCAATATTGTTGTATTGCTGGTATTGCTCATTCATCAACTGCTGAAACTGGGTTAATGCCTGATTATACTGTTGACGCTCTTGTATCACAGCATTTTTTTCAGCATCAAAAGCCCTTTTTTCTTCAGCAAGACCTTGAGTTTTTTGGGTGTAATCAGCACCTTTTTGATAGCCATTTTTGAGTTCTTCAAGGTCTACCTGTACCTGCTTACCCTTAACATTCAGGGTGTAGGTTGGTACCTCAACATCGTACTCTTCTGACTCTTCTTCACCTAATTCTGGCTCGGATTCGTCAACCTCTGGCTGTTCTCCTTCTTGTACTTCCTGCGTTTCTTCTGCCGTGGGTTCTTCTGGAGTGTGCCCACGATCTTGGGATGGCAGATAATCTTCTTCTACTTCATCCAAAATTCCTTTCTTTACAATTGCTTCAGCAGCATCTGTTTCACTATTAAACTGTTGATGTTCATCGACAGTAGCCACTTCTGGACTAACATCGACTCCCACACTTGGGTTGGTCTCAGCCATTTATTTTCTCCTTAATGTACGATTTTACTTGACAAGCCCTTTTTTGAGGGTTATATTAGAAAAAGATGTTCAAAAAGTTTAACCAACTACTAAAAGCAAAAAGCAAAACCTTTGAAGCCTCTCTTCAAACTTCACTCAAAATCAAAGGGATAAACCATAAAATTAACTTGTTGACGCTCCAATTCCAGCAACTACAGTAGCCATACCTGATACACACCAGATAGTCCCATTACAGATTATATCAACATAATCACCTTGCACGGATGTAGAACTAAAAGTAATGACATCGTGCGTTGATCCATCAAAAATAGCTGAATCGACAGTAGTGTCATGTGTCGCAGAAGAGATGGTGCCAGCGAAAAATTCACCAGATCCATCAATCGTAACCGTACACACAGCAGTGCTGTAATCCTCAACTAAAATAATCTTGTAATTTAAACCTGCTTCTGGAGTGCTAGGCAGAGTTACATCAACTCCATTCGCCCCCAGAAAAATAACCTTTCCACTGTCTGTCGGGGTTAGAGTTGTATCTGCTGTTACTCTCTCGAAAGCCAACTTACGAGGTTGGAAAGCCCCGTGTACTACCATCTGATTATATCTTCCACCACCACTCATAACTTACTCCTTATTTTTGATACATACCTTTGTTCTTAGATGCTCCACCTGAACGCCCTTTTTGACACATAGACATTGACTGGTCTTTATTCTCAAAACTAGAACTTGAAACACTTTGTCTCAACTCTGATCTGCCACCGCCACTGTCTTTATAATGTGCGTTCTTAGGAGTTGGATATTTACCCATTTTTTCCATATTATGCTCCCATATCTTCTAATTGTTTTTTTGCCAGTTTACCTGTATCGGCATATGTTTTAATATGTCCATGTACAGCATCCAGCGTTTTATACATCATCCAGACGTTTTCTCTTGACTTGGAATCCTCTACAGAGGTTTGTTCCCACGCCTTAAAATAAGCATCTTTCAAGTAATCGAAAGTTTGTTGGAATACAGGGTTATCTAAAAGATATTCTGCATCTCGCCCTTGCTTAACTTCTTGATGTAACGATGCTCCATCATCATTCATATAATACCTTATTTAAAGGTTATTTACCTAACAAGCCACCTATTGGCTGTTGGTTACGCTCCAATATTTTTGGGATGTTTTCATCAAACACAACAAAGTTGCTTGTTCCTTGTCCTGCACCCCTAGAACCTTGATCTAAATATTTAATACCGGGGATGCCTTTAGATTTTAAAAATTCAGACGCTCCGGGGGCATCTAAGAACCCACCCATACTTTGATTTGGGTTCCCAAGTTTAGCCCCAATAGAATGATATATACTCTCCCCAGAACTTGGCATCTGTGGTGTGCGAATTTTTACCTCACGCATAGATAACTCTGCTTGCCGAAACTCATTGAGTAAATTCTGGTATTCTTTCTGGACTTTCTTTGGGGCATGGCCTATAGCTTCCTTATAAGATTCTCCTGATTTTCCATATTTATCTGCCATTTCTTTAAGATTATTACGAATTTTATCCATCTTTATACCCAAGTTCCATTGTTCTGGGTGTTCAGACTTGACTAAATTTTGTATGTGCTTTCCTTGTTCACTCAAAGGCTTATCCCAATCAAGCATATTTTTTATTTGGTCATCAGGGAGATCAACTTTGTAGAGGTTGCCGATTTCTTCAATCTTTTTCCCTTTTAATGACCTTGCAAAATCTATATTTTCATCCCTTATTTCATATAAAGCCGTTAGTCTTTTAGGATTTCCTTTAAGTTCATTAATGTCGTTGGTAGAGACAAAATCTTTCTTCGTTTTTGCTATAAATTTATCTATATCACCTTTATGGGCTGTTTGTATTTCGTGTATAACATCATCCATATACCCGTCAGTTTTTCCTTCCACCGTATATCTAGGTGCTTTCGCTAATAGACCCCCCTGCCTAGATAAACGCTCCTTATACCCTTGAGCAACATTAGGATTCTCCGCAAAATACAACCCATGCCCATACGCCTGTGCCCCTTCGCCTGTCCCAATCTTATCCATTCTAAACTTGTTAAATATATGCGGTGAACCGTGGTATGTAGTCATCCCAGCCATAGGCATCATAGCTAGTGTGCTTTCTAACATCTGACGATCCATCCTTGCTTTATCAGCAGGGTCTTGCATTAAGCTACCGTACATACTCCCACCACGCATGGCTCTTTGAAGTGGTTGGTCATCGTTTAATATACCGTGCCTTGATCTACTGGCATCCCTTGCTAACTGTGCCTGCTCTGCCTGTCTTGATACATCAAGTAGTCCCATTTATTCCCATGAAGGTATAGTGTAGTCTTTCTTCTTATTTGGTACAATACGAGTTCTAAATTCCTTGTCTTCACCGAACTGTTTAGCGACAGCGTTGGCACCAGACTTAGTTTTAACTCGCTTAATCACCAATCTTGACCGACCTTGCTTGTTCCCTTTCAACTTCCAGTTCCTCAATCTTTAATGCGTGTTCAGCAGCTTCCATTTGCATTTCAGCCATTAACTTCTCTTTCTCAAAACGAACCTTTTCAATTTCAACTTGTGACTTTTGCATTTCAATCTGGTTTTGCTCACGTTCTGCTTGTAATTGCGATTGTAATTTAGCCACTTCGATTTGGTTCTTTTGCTGATCTTTAGACATATCAACCTGCATACGCATTTGTTCCAAACCTTGTTTCTCCTTGTCCATCTGCATTTCTGCTTGCATCTTCTGACCTTCCATCTGCATCTTCTGCATTTCGATCTGTGCTTTCATCTTATCGGCTTCAGCTTTTGGATCAGGTGGAGGTGGTTGAGGTTGTGTCGTGTCAGGGTTGCTTATGAAGCGATCAAAGTTTTTATAACCCATTGACTTTAACGCTTCCCCGACCATATTGTAGACATTCTTTGGACTAACCATGTGCCTAAATTCTGGATCTTGTCGTATAGCGACATAATTTTGAGCCAATAACGCCATATGGTTGATTGCTTGATCCCTGTTACCGTGCCCAAGGCCGACATTAACCGATACATTTGTGTTGCCCTTCCATTGTGTTGGATCTATCTGCACCCATTTATTTCTTAGTTTAATCATTTCTGCACGATCCTGATTTTTAAGGATCAAACCGTACATCTTCTTAAACATATCTTTAATGCCAGTTTCAGAAAAAATACGAACCATCAGTTCTAATCGAGCATTAGCAGCATCCATTTGTGCATTTGCTGGGCCTGCTTTAGCATTATTCAACACATCTGGGTCTATCCCTGTTCTGAACTTTGAAACACCTGTGCGACCATCTCTGATCTGGTCTACATAATTCAACAACTCAAAACTACCGTTAGGCAAAGGTGGAGTGTCTAAGCGTGTTACCGCATTAGGAGTCTTGACTCTAATCACACCACCGGGTCTACTTGTTAGCAAGTCATCAAGGTTAGCCTGACCTTCGAGCATCGTAAAACGCCCGTTATTCAAATTATAAATATTGTCAAGAATGTTTCTAATGATTGTTGATTTTACAATCTGTATGTCCACTACCTTATCTGACAACGACAACCCGTAATATTTATGTGGAACTGGAATGGGGCAAATAGAGGCAAAGGGCTTCTCTTCTATTGGGATATTCTCCAATATTTTATTTCCAGCCTTCGTTATCTTACGTAGCTCTGCGTGTCCGTCACCATCCCAATCCACATTCATATAGCCTTCTGTTATCCAAATCTTTCTCCCTGAATGTGTGTTATTAAAGGCACTATCTCTACTGGTATACGAGTCATCAAAATTATGTCTTGCGTTGGATTCATCATTCCATTCCTGATCGTCTTCCCCTGCCATCTCATCTAATTCATCATCTGAAACATCAGGGAACATGTCTTTAACTTCAGAAATTGTCAGACTCACTCTATGCCCAACAAAATCTGCATCATCTAAACTCTTTGCTCTTTTGGAAACTAATAATTCTTCTGGGGGGATTACTTCAACTCTTACTCTTCCGTTCTCTTTTATACGTTCTACAACCACATCGTGGAAACGCATCATTTGTGGCATTTGTCCTTGCATTTGTCCTTGCATTTGCCCTTGCCCGATAACTTCTTTTCCAGTTTCGGTATGCTCCACCACTTCAATTTCTTCATCACTAACCAGTTTAGCAAACGCAAAATCATCAAGGCCACTGTATTCCTCTCTTTCGATCTTAGGTGTGTCATCCCACCATATCTTTGAAACTCCAGTCTTCTCTAACAGGGCATCCTTCGCCATATCGTGTATAATGCTAAACCCGTTATTTCTTTTCTCAAATATATAATTTACATAGTCTGTAGCTTGTTCTGCTTCTTCTTCATCTTCTGGGCCAGTTGCTTCAAATTCTGCTATGCGGTCACTGCCTGTAAATACTTTCATAATATGTGGCATGGCCCATTCAACTACTTCAAATACATCATGGGACACCACTTGAGAACGCCCTTCAACCTCATTACCCAATGAATTACCGTAATAATACTCTACAGCCATACGTCTTTGTTCTGAAAGCTCACTATCATGCCTGCCTATAGCATTGTCTGTCTCCCAGTCAAACATAGACTTTAATTCATCTTCAGTTAACTTCGCCTTTTTATTTTTTGCTCTCACGCTTATCCACCTTTGCTTTTTGTTTAACTGCTTTTGGTTCAACAGTCTTTCTTTTAATCAGGTCTATAATTCCAACCTCGTTAGTCGTGAAGCTCTCGCTGTTACCAAAAATAAGTTCAACCTTGGATTCTAAATCTTTAACACGTTCTTCTAATTCAATTATTTTAAAGCTGTCTTTAAGGCTCATGGTACTCTCCTATATTATGGCATATCCTATGACAATTAGCACATAGCATTATGCACTTATCCCACTCTTCCTTAATTTTCTTCCAAGACCTATCCATAGAACTGGAGTTAAGAGTAAACTCCTTCGCTTCGATATGATGAAAATCAAACACTACATCAGGGAATGTTCTTCCACAATCGTTACATCTACTGTTAGACATTTTGACTAACTTAGTTCTACGCTTGGTACGTTTCATTTTCTTCCTCACTTTAGATAATAGTTTCACTTAAACTATACCCATATTGTTATACTCCAATGGTTTGTTAAAGCTACCTCCGAAACTTTGGTAAGCAAAAGTCAGGCAAAACGCATCCGCTAAATCAGGAGACTTTAGCCCACGTTTCTTCATATCTTCTTTACTCTCTGCTTGTAACTTGCCTAGACTTGTATAAGCAAATTTAACATTAGCCAGTTCATCAATCAGGTCTTCATCTCTAGGCATACTGACTGACATTGTGTCAAACCAGTCACGAGCGTTAAACCATAGTTCATCTCTTAACCGATTGTAGAGATGTTCCACTGCTGGCCTTTCTGCGACATTGACTCCCCTAACAGGTAGCCCCATCTCCATGAGTCTATCCACCACGCCACTCCCCAGTCCAATCGAATCCACCAATATTTCCGTGGGCCTTTCGTTAGGATGTATTTCTGTTTTTTTGTATTTACTGGCGATAATTCCACAGGTCTGCATAAGGTCTTTGCCTCGCCATGATTCGACCTTACCAACAATTCTCCTGCCTTTCCTAATACATAAAGCGGTACTGTCCGAACCAAATCTGGCAACGTCTAACCCCCATACAACAGGTTCATCATCTGGAATTTCTATTTCTCTTTCTACACTCCCTTCTAACAAAGACAATGGCATAATGCTGTCATCATCATCTTTTGGGAACTCACCTAAAACACGCACACGATAGATATTACTGTCTACACCATACTTTTCCTTCATTTGTTCTACATACTTGGTGCTGACCTGTTTGCTGTCAGTACATGAGACTTGCATGGTAGTCCAGTAAGAACGCATCTTGTTAAACGCATCAAAGAAATAACCTGATGTTCTGGTAGGGTTGCCTGCTAGGAAGGTCTTCGCTCCTTTGGTAGACATCGCACCTTCACCTACCTCAAAGATAATAGGCTCAATACCTGATGCTTCATCCACCATAAACAGCATGTTTTCTGAGTGAAAGCCTTGGAATGCTTCGGGAGTTTCTTTCCTCGCTGTACGAGCGACAGCAAATGATTCACTAGGTGCGGATACTAATTCTACTCTGTCGTTCTTTACAGCCAGAAGCGACTTTAGCCCCACGGGTAGTTTCCTGTACCACTTTGCGATTTCGCCCCACAAAACATCGGACAACTGGTGCCCAGTGGGTGCTGTACAAGCGACTTTTGCGGGATATCTGGTTAATAGCCACCATAGGATAATCCAACTTTCCAATGCAGATTTACCGACGCCATGTCCTGACTTAACGGCTACACGATCATTATTCTTGATTGCAAGCATGGCCTTTTTCTGCCATTCTTCTGGTTCGACACCCAAGGCTTGAGTTACAAACCTGTAAGGACTGTCATACCAAATCTTTAGTCTTTTCCTGACATCTGCGTTTGAATCAACTGCATTTGAATCAACTACAGCATTTGCATCAGTTGAGGACAATTTCACCACTATCATCAAACTCCAAAGGTTCTACATGATCGTTTAAAAAAGCAGGCATACCTTCCCCGTTATAAGAACCAAGGATATTGTAATGAAAAAACTCTAGTGCTTCATCCATAGACATACCATCACGCTTCATCATGATTTCAAGGATCTTTTCCGTACTGTAAAGTATACTTTCACCTCTGCCATAAGAAGTAATAGTACCTACCACAGCTTCGTCAAAACCGTCAGCAGTCATCATTTTGGTTTAAACTCCAAAAACCGTCAGCAGTCATCTGCATCTTCCTCTTCTAAAGGAGTGACATCAACGATATCAGCACTATTGATCTGCTTTAACGCTTCTACAAAATTAACCTGTACTGTGTTTTCCTTGTGAAGTTCTTTTGGTATGATACTTGCGACCATCTTACAAAATGACATAGGGTCTTTTTCAGCAGCACGATCCAACAAATTCATCCCTCTGGTTGTGCCGTTAGCTCCGTTAGTACGCTTGTTCCAATAAGAATGAATATCTTCCAAGAAGTTATTAGACAGCTTGTTTCTGGCCCCACGAGGTCTGCCTTTTCTATTGGGCTTTAAATTACCTACCTTGACTATTTTATCTTCTGACATGACTACAAAGAGTTGTGTTTAAAGTGTTGTTTACTGAAAATGGATGTAATGTCTTATCTGGGATTAAGAACTTCATGCAAGTATTGCATTCCCAACATTCTCTAGTAGTCAGGTAATAAGTTGGATCACTGGAATGTGGGCATGTACTGAATATATAAGTATCTGGATCTCCAGAATCAAATGGATACTCAATACTGCAATCTCTTACTAAACCACTATCTATCATAGGGCAAACAAACGCTCTGTCTACAATCCTGTCACTATGATAATCCCAATAAACAGTTACACTACGAGGGACTTGTTCTACCTTAAAAAAGTAAATACCCTTGTTAGGTAATTCGCCCATGTACATTTCGTTTGATTCTGCTGCTGCTGCACAGCTAATTACTACTAGAATCGTTAAACATATCCACTTGACGTTCATACTTTTTAATAGTGTATTCGGCATTCATTACCCATTCACTTAAATTAACAAACTCTATCTTATCTATAGACCTGCGATCACCATCAGCTTGCCATTCTACATAAGGCAACGCAGACATAGGATACTTCTTAGCGACCGTTACGGTTCCTACGCAACCACCAAGCCATAGGGTTGCCACGCATATCACTAACATCCTTCTTAAGCTGTACATCTGATTCATTATCCACCTCGTTCAATTTCTTAAGATGTTCCATTGTGTTTTCAGCTATTTTACTTTGCAGGACTGATTGTGCATCTTTGCGTATTGTTCTGTAAATCAAGCCAAGCACAACAAGCACCCCAAGTACCGCCCATGCTGTTCCCATCTTAGTAAGCCCTCATTTTGTTCTTAGGCTTCTTGTTCTTAACCTTCTGACCTGTTCTCTTCGCAGCCTTCGCTGCGCTTGCTTACCTTTCTTCGTGTAACTGTAATGTGTTTTACCTACTGTTGGCATGATGTTATCTTCTCCTTTTAGGTTTCCATAATGCTTTAGTTCCCTGACTGGTATGAATTATTTCAACTTCCATGTTCTCTATCATTTCCTGCCAGTTGCTTGATATACCTGTGGATTCATCACATGGGTCAGTCTCTAGGTCTTTGGGTGTCCACACCCTTTGNGTGACTCTCGTTGCTTCCCGTGTAATTTTAAGCTGTTTCGCCATTCTTCATCCGTAGGTTCATCTTCTATATACAATTGTAACATCCTTTCAACGTCTTTAACGTGTTTTTTCAATGCTCGCTGTGCTGAGAATTTATTTGGGAAAATTTTTTTTGAATAGGAATTGTCAGAATTTTTTTGGGAGATTGTGTGGGTGACACCAATTTCAACAACCCAACCCTTCTTTATACCCCCCTCCCCCCCCTCTACTTTTTTATATTCAACTTTAGCAATCGCAATGGATTGGAGCAACTCAATTAATAAAAGGTTGGCCGACACAAGCGAGTCAATAGCTTTTGATTGATGCACGTTAGATTTATTTTGTACAGGGTGCAGCAATGACTCTAGATCTGAAAGGCGATGATATGTAAATGGCAATAGTTTGAGACGTGAAAGGTTTACTGCGTGTATGTAGCAAAAAAGGTTAGTTTAAACTCTATTCCATTATAATAATCAAATCCCCCAAACATGTCAATAGCTTGCAAGCGGTATGATAATTGCAATCATTATATACATTTACCCTACCTTTTCACCCCTAAAACTATTTTCACTTTTCTTTATTTATTTTACATTTAGTGCTTGCTATTTCTGAATTAGTCTATAATATGAAGTGTAGATACATAAGGTAACCACAAACCATAAAGAGGAAATAACCATGAACCCACAAGGATGCTACAAATTACCACAAGCACCTATCAAAAGGTGCAACGTATCACGCCTAACAGAATTAACAGAGATTGCATTCGATCACTTCAATGTAGAATTATTTGAAGGCAAGCTAACAAGACCAGCAATCACCATACAAGCAGATGCTAGGACATATGGATGGGTTTCTGTTTTACCAGTATGGGTGAATGGTGAACGACAAAATGCAAAGCGTGAATTAAATCTTACAGCTAATTATTTGAAGCGTGGACGCTATGATAGATGGGCTACATTGCTTCATGAAATGGTTCACCTTAAGAATTTGGAAGCTGGCATTTTAGATGTAACACCTAGTAATGGATATCACCAAAAAAAGACATTTGGCAAGGCATGTGAAGCTATTGGTATGAAGGTATGGTTAAGAAATGACGGTTGGTCTGGAACGGCAATCGCACCATTAACAAAAGCTCATTTTGCCGTGCAATCATTATCTGAAAAGTTGAACGAATCCGAATTTGAATTTCAACGTGGAACGTATATCCCAACGGACGCAGAAATACCAAAAACTCCGACTGGCAAGGTTGCACCATTTGGGGGCAAAAAAGGCCGTGGGTCTGGCAATGGTAGCAAACTCAAAAAATGGTCTTGTGGTTGTCAAAATGTCCGTGTAGCAATAGCAGATTTTTCCGCAACATG
>JGI26261J51718_1000577_pt1 | contig 17886 bp, 17 predicted proteins | sample SaaInlV_135m_DNA_3_FD_51718 | JGI IMG/M metagenome (IMG submission 51718)
ACGAAACAAATTTACTTCATTATTATTCTGGTATAAAAGGAGTAGATTCTAATAAAGAACTTCAATGCAGAATGATACTATTATCACTCAACCAAGACTCTATAATGCCATCTGAGTATGAGTCTTGGAACCAAATATGGTCAGGAAAAAGGGTAGGTCGAGATAAAACTTATTATATTTTACTTATAAAATAATAATTTTAATCATTTAGATACTTACTAATTGCATTAAAAACAAACCGNTCTAATTGGCTATTATTTTCTGATGTTTGAGTAACGTATTCTTTTATTTTTACCCTCATATCACGACCCCAGAACTTTTGTATATGTAATGCCATATCCTTTTTTGCTTGCTCTTCATTAGGATAACTTTTAAAAAAGTTGCCAATATCATTCGCCATTCTAATTAGAATTTTTGTTTCCATGGTGTGATTTTACCCGATTACTTGCTCAGGGTGTGTGTAACAATTGTATCGGTTATTTCTTGCAAAACCTATTAAAGTCATATCAATTTTATCCGCAAGCCTTTTTGCTAATGCAGTTGGGGCAGAAATAGCCACCAATAGTTTTAAGTTCATATATGCGACTTTCTGAACCATTTCGTAACTTGCTCTACTAGAAGTAATTACAAAATAATTATTTGAAATTTTCAAATTACTTGCGGCTCCAATTAATTTATCAAGCGCATTGTGCCTTCCTACATCTTCTTTAAGGATTACTAAATTACCTTTTGAATCAAATAATCCAGATGCATGGGTTGCTCCAGTTTTTTTTTGTATTTTTTGTTGGTTTGAAAATTTTTTTAAAGCTTTTAATACATATATAGAAGAAAATTTAGTTTTATTTTTTCTAATTTTAGGTATTTTTAAGACTTGATCAAGTGATTCAGCTCCACATAATCCACAACCCGTCCTACCCGTCAAATTTCTTCTAATTTCTTTTAAATGTGTAAATTTTTCAGTAGATATTTCGACGTTAATTTCAATTCCATTATCTTTTTTTAAAACTTCAATCGAATAAATATCTGATAAATTNTTAATAATGCCCTCGGTTATAGAGAATCCNTTTGCAAAATCTTCTAAATCACATGGGCTTGCCATCATAACAACATGAGACACTCCGTTGTAGACAATGGCTACAGGAGTCTCTTCAGCTAATATTTCCTCTGTTATTTCTTTAGAATTATTATTCTTTTGAATACTGACTTTTTGGCAATAATGACTTGTTTGAATTAATTTTTCGCTAGTCACTTTAATTAATTTACTTTTTCCTCACCATTTTTTACAAAATCAATTTGTTTTTCACTAAACTTTTGATATTTTGATTGCCAATTTGATGGCTGTGCGACTTTAGTCACCTGAACGGCTGTNACTTTAAATTCAGGACAATTTGTTGCCCAATCAGAGTTATCAGTNGTNATAACGTTTGCGCCTGACACAGGGTGATGNAATGTTGTGTATACAACGCCAGGTTGCACTCTGCTTGTTATTTTNACACGAAGAACAGTATCTCCAGATCGACTATTAATTCCAACCCAGTCTCCCTCATTTATTCCTCTTTCCTCTGCNTCATGAGGATNAATTTCAATTAAATCTTCATCATGCCATACAGTATTTTTTGTTCTTCTTGTTTGAGCCCCAACATTATAATGTGCCAATATTCTTCCAGTTGTCATTATTAAAGGAAATTTATTATTCACTTTTTCAGCCGTTGGCACATATTCTGTAATAAAAAATTTGCCCTTCCCTCTTACAAACTCATCTACATGCATTGTAGGTGTTCCTTCTGGATGCTCATCATTGCAAGGCCATTGAATGCTTCCAAGCTTATCTAATTTTTCATAACTAACACCTTTAAAGGTTGGCGTTAACTGCGCTACTTCATCCATAATTTCGCTTGCATGTTTATACTTCATTGGATACCCCAATGCGTTAGATAGCATTTGAGTAATTTCCCAATCTTCATACCCATTTTTTGGAGCCATTACTTTTCTCACCCTTGAGATTCTTCTTTCCGCATTGGTGAAAGTGCCATTTTTTTCTAAGAATGAAGACCCAGGAAAGAAAACATGAGCATACATAGCGGTTTCATTTAAAAATAAATCCTGAACAATTACACATTCCATGGATTCAAGTGCATGAGTCACATGTTGTGTGTCTGGGTCTGACTGAGCTATATCCTCCCCCTCGCAGTAAAGAGATTTAAATTTACCCGATATAGCTTCATCAAGCATATTTGGAATTCTAAGACCGGGCTCATCATCAATTTTTGTATTCCATGCCGATTCAAATAATGCTCGAGTTGCTAAATCTGAAACATGCCTATACCCAGGAAGTTCGTGAGGAAATGATCCCATATCACAAGAACCCTGAACGTTGTTTTGCCCTCTTAATGGATTAATACCAACACCTTCTCTACCCACATTTCCAGTAACCATGGCTAAGTTTGCAATCCCCATGACCATAGTTGAGCCTTGGCTATGCTCAGTTACGCCTAAGCCATAATAAATAGATCCATTTTTTTCATTTGCAAATAGTCTAGCCGCATTTCTAAGTAAGTCTGCAGGAATGCCTGTCTCTGCTTCCGTTGATTCAGGCGAATTCTTAGGGTCTTTAATAAAATTTAACCATATTTTAAATGATTCATCTTCACAACGCTCTTTTACAAAGCCTTGATCACTTAAACCTTCCTCAACAATAACATGTGCAATTGAATTTATTATCGCAACATTGGTACCAGGCTGAAGTTTAAGGTGGTAATCAGCTTTAATATGTGGGGTATTATCAACGAGGTCAATTTCTCTAGGGTCAATAACAATTAATTTTGCCCCCTGCCTTAATCTTTTTTTCATCTGAGATGCGAATACTGGGTGACCATCAGTTGGGTTTGCGCCCACAATCATAATTACATCTGACTCCATTACCGAATCAAAATTTTGTGTCCCAGCAGATTCTCCTATAGTTTGCTTAAGACCATAACCAGTTGGTGAATGACAAACTCTTGCACAAGTATCAATATTATTATTACCAAAACCGGCTCTTACTATTTTTTGCATCACATAAACTTCTTCATTAGTACACCTTGAAGATGAAATAGCACCAACTGAATTGGCACCATATTTTTTTTGAATTCTTTTTATTTCTGAAGCAGCATAACTTATAGCTTCTTCCCATGAAACTTTTTGCCAAGAATCATTAATACTTTTCCTAATCATTGGCGTAGTAATTCTATCTTTATGTGTCGTATATCCCCAAGCAAAACGTCCTTTCACGCAAGAATGTCCATGATTGGCTCCCCCATTTTTATTAGGCGTCATTCTGACAACTTTATCCCCTTGCATTTCAGCATTAAATGAGCAACCCACTCCACAATAAGCACACGTTGTTGTTACTTTTCTTTCAGGGGTGCCATGTTCCTCAATACTTTTTTCGATTAAGGTGGCTGTAGGACAGGCTTGGACACAAGCGCCGCATGAAACACATTCGGAATCAATAAAATCTTTATTTCCAGCAGAGACTTTCGACTCAAACCCTCTTCCGTCTATAGTTAAAGCAAAAGTACCTTGAGTTTCCTCGCAAGCTCTTACGCATCGTGAACAAACAATACATTTAGAAGGATCAAAGGTGAAATATGGATTCGATTCATCTTTTTTTGAATCTAAATGATTTTCACCTTCATAACCATATCGTACATCCCTTAATCCAACAGCTCCCGCCATATCCTGAAGCTCGCAATCACCATTTGTTGCACATGTTAAGCAGTCAAGCGGATGGTCAGAAATATACAATTCCATTACGCCTTTTCTCAAGTTAGCTAATTTAGGAGATTGTGTGGAAACTACCAACCCATCTGAAGCTGGAGTAGTACAAGATGCTGGATAACCTCTCTTACCTTCAATTTCTACCAAACAGAGTCGACATGAGCCAAATGGCTCTAAGCTATCAGTTGCACATAATTTAGGCACGCTAACACCTGCAATTGAGGCTGCGCGCATCAAAGATGTACCTTCAGTGACAGTTACATCAATACCATCTATTTTGAGCGTAACGAGTTTTTCAGAATTTACTGGAGGTGTACCAAAATCTTTTAAATCGTCCATTATGCCTATAAAGTAGTTAGTTCAAGAATTACACAATTTTATGCTTAAGTCTCTTTGGTTTCAAGTCCAAAATCTTTAGGAAAAAAGTTTAAAGCACTAATAACAGGGAATGGGGTCATGCCTCCCATAGCACATAACGAACCGTGTACCATAGTCTCTCCTAAATCCTTAAGCACTTCCACATTTTTTTCTTGATCAATGCCACCTTTAATTTTATCAATAATTTCCATACCTCTGGTTGACCCTATTCGACAAGGGGTACATTTTCCACATGACTCTATCGCACAAAATTCAAATGAATACCTTGCCATTTTTGACATATCTATCGTGTCATCAAAAGCAACAATGCCTCCATGACCGACCACAGCATTAATTTCAGAAAATTTCTCATAATCAAGCGGTGTATCAAATTGGGATTCTGGTAAAAAAGTACCTAATGGCCCACCTACTTGAACAGCTTTAATCTTTTTAGCTGTTGCTGATCCGCCACCAAAATCATAGAGCAATTCTCTTAATGTAATTCCAAAAGCCTTTTCAATTAAACCAGTTTGTTTAAGATTACCTGCTAACTGAATTGGCAGCGTTCCTTTGGATCGCCCCATACCAAAATCTGCATAGAATTTTGAACCTTTATCTAAAATAATTGGAATTGTTGCCAATGAAATAACATTATTTACTACAGTCGGCTTCCCATATAGGCCCTCAATCGCAGGAAGTGGAGGCTTGTATCTGACCAGACCTCTTTTACCTTCTAAGCTTTCAAGTAATGATGTTTCTTCACCACAAATATAAGCGCCAGCTGCTCTAGTCACTTCAAGATTAAATGAAATATTTGTATTTAAAATATTGTTACCAAGAAATCCGTTTTTTTCTGCAATATCAATTGCCTCATTTAATATGGCTTGAGCCTGAGGGTACTCTGACCTTAAATAAATATATCCTTGATCAGCCCCAACAGCTAAACCAGCGATAATCATCCCCTCGATTAAAACAAAAGGATCATTTTCCATAATCATCCTGTCCGAAAAGGTTCCAGAATCTCCTTCATCTGCATTACATACGATGTATTTTTTTTCAGATGGTGCATTCAAAACAGTTTGCCATTTAATGCCAGTTGGAAATGCGGCTCCTCCTCGACCCCTAAGTCCAGATTCAGTCACTTCATCGACAATTTCTTGAGCCTTAAGATTTAAGGCTTTGCGTAAGCCCTTAAATCCATCATGGGCTTCATAATCCTTCAAAGAGACAGGATCAGTTATACCAACTCTGGCATAGGTTAATCTTTCTTGATTCTTAAGCCATTCAATTTCACTCGTAACCCCCAAAGACAATGGGTGTTTATTACCTAATAAAAATTCTTTATCAAACAATGAAGTAACATCAGCAGGATTAACTGGCCCATAAGCCACTCTACCTTTAGGAGTTTCTACCTCCACCATTGTTTCTAACCAAAAAAGACCTCGTGATCCATTTCGAATTATTTCTATTTCAATGCCGCGATGACTTGCTTCACTTTCAATTGCTTTAAAAACTTTGTCTGCACCTAATGAAAGTGCCGTTGAGTCTCTTGGTATATATATCTTGTAGCTTGTCATTTTTTAGCTTCTTTTATTAAAGCATCAATCTTATCTTCAGTGACTCTGCCTATCACTTCCTCGTCAATCATCACTGCGGGAGAACAGGCACAATTACCTAAACAATAAACGGGCTCTAACGTGATTGATTGATCTTTAGTCGTTTCATGATAATCAATACCTAATTTTTCCTTACAATAAGATTCAATATTCTCGCTGCCCATCGATTGGCATGACTCAGCCCTGCATATCTGTAAAATATGCTTTCCAGATGGCTTGGTTCTAAAGTGATGATAGAAAGTTACAAACCCATGTACTTCTGCTACAGAAAGACCAAGGGCTTTGGATATAGGTGTATAAGATTCCTCAGGGATATATCCTAAATCGTCTTGAATTGCGTGCATCAATGGAAGCAGTGCCCCTGGCTTATCCTTAAGCAAGCTTAAATGGCGCTTAATCTTCTCTATTTTATTATCAGATATCATTCTTTAAAAAAACATATATTTACGAAATACTATACCTGAAATTTTAAATTTTTTTTTAACTAAAGTACTAATTGATCTTTAATTTTAATATATATTATAACAATGCAACTTATAGATCAGTTCGATAGAAAGGTAGATTACATAAGAGTATCGGTCACAGATAGATGTGATTTTAGATGTGTTTATTGTATGTCAGAAAAAATGTCTTTTCTATCAAAATCCACCGTGCTCTCTCTTGAAGAAATAGAAAGAGTAATCAGGGTTTTTTCGGAATTAGGAGTAAAGAAAGTCAGATTGACTGGGGGAGAGCCTCTTGTTCGAAAGGGCGTTGATAAATTGTTTGGNGCAATTGGACAAATCAAAGGGCTTGATGAAATTACCTTAACAACCAATGGAAGCCAGCTAAAGAAAAAAGCAAAAATGTTGAGAGACTCTGGGGTTCAGAGAATAAACATAAGTTTAGATAGTTTAAATCCGTCTACATTCAAAAAACTAACGAGGATAGGGGACTTAGATAAAGTGTTGGATGGCATTCATACTGCGATTGATATTGGATTTAAAAAAATTAAATTAAATACAGTTCTAATGAAACAAATAAATGAAGAAGAGCTTTACGATTTAGTTGATTACGCAATTAAATATTATCTTGATATTTCATTTATAGAAGAAATGCCGCTAGGCCAAACTGACCATGACAGACAAGTAACATCAGTAAGTAATAATGATATTTTATTTAAATTGAAGGAAAGGTATTCATTATCAAAAACAGCTATTACTACAAGCGGCCCTGCTAAGTACTTTAATATCAAAAATACACAAACAAAAATTGGTTTAATCTCTCCGCATAGTCATAATTTTTGTGAAAATTGCAACCGTGTAAGAATCACATGTAAGGGTGAGCTTTATCTATGTTTGGGGCATGACACTAAAATTGAATTAATGCCCCTTATCAGATCCTTTCCTAAAAATGATGCCCCCTTAAAAGAAGCTATTTTAAATAGCATGTCAATCAAGCCAAAATCTCATAATTTTAGTCTGGATGATAAACAACCTTCAGTAATTAGATTCATGTCTCATACNGGAGGGTAATTGAANGCTGAGATAGAAGGAGTAATTTTAGCGGGGGGGAAGTCCTCTAGAATGGGACAAAATAAATCACTTGTCTTATTAGATAAAAAGCCTTTAATTAAACATATTTTTAGTAGAATGAAAAATCAGGTTGAAATTGTAAGGATTAACACAAACGAACCTTTAAGCATTTTCTCAAAGTCCATTCAGTTTAAGGATATGTTACCCGGTCAATTAGGGCCCGCATCAGGAATATTATCAGGATTGAATCAAGCAAAATCTGACTGGGTGCAGTTTTGCCCAAATGATACCCCTTTTTTTCCGACAAACTTAGTTGCCAAACTTAGTGCATACATAGATGAAAAAAATCCTAAAATCATACTTCCAATATCAAATGGTAGACTCGAACCAGTCTTTTTACTTTGCCATAAATATTTGGAAGATGATTTAAAAAAGTTTATATCTTCTGGGGAGCGAAAGCTCGAGATATGGATTAGGTCAAATAATTTTCAAACAGTCAATTTTAAAGAAAAAGAGGCTTTTATTAATATAAACACCATGACTGATTTACAAGCAATTTAAACTTTATCATGAATAAAAAACCATTTATCTTAGGTGTTTGCGCAGCAAATAGCGGGTCTGGTAAAACTTTTGTCATAGAAAGACTAATACCCGCCTTAAATAAAAAAGGGCTTTCAGTTTCTGTTATTAAACATGCGCACCACAGTTTTGATATTGATATACCAGGCAAGGATAGCTTTAAAATAAGAGAAGCCGGAGCAAAACAAACATTAATTTTTAATAGCGCTCGATCAGCACTAATCACGGAAAATGAAAAAAATAATTTTAATTTAGATAATGCGATCGAACAAATCAACCAACCTACAGATATAATTTTGATAGAGGGATTAAAAACCATGAAAATACCAAAAATTGAAATTTATCGAGAACAAATATCAAATAAAAGGCTTTATAAAGAAGACCCTAATATCATTGGCGTCATATCAGACATAGACATTAAACATGAGATTCCTTCTTTCAGCTTTATAGATTTTGATAAAATTAGTGAATTTATAATTAAACTGATAAGAAAATGAAAAAAACAATTACACTTGAAAATTTAGTTAATGACCCTGGGTGCTTATCAGAATATGATCCCAATGCGATGACAATCGACATCGCAAGGAAGTACATACATAAATTTTTAGAAATAAATTTAAAAACTGAGTATGTTAAAACTGAGGATGCACTTAATCGTATTTTATCCGAAACAATAATTTCTAAAATCAATGTGCCTAATTACAACAATTCTGCAATGGATGGATTCGCTTTTAATTTAAAGTCTCTAAAAGAAAAAAATACACTAGAAGTTTCTACAACAATTCTTGCTGGGAATTTATCGAAACAAAAAATTAAAGCTGGTTTTGCTGCTCAAGTCATGACAGGCTCAAAAATTCCAAATGGAACTGATACGGTTTTACCATTCGAGTTAGTCAAACAAGAAAATAATTCTATCGTAATTAATGAATTACCAAAAAAAGGGGCAAATATTCGCAAATTAGGAGAAGATATTAAGAAGAATGGGGAGGTGCTTAAACAAGGGACCTTCTTAAGACCCGCAGAAATAGGGTTGATTGCCTCAATTGGTATAAGCAAAATAAAAGTTTTTAAAAAATTAAAAGTTTCCTTTTTTTCAACTGGCGATGAGGTTGTAAAGGCAGGTCAACCTATTAAGTCTGGACAAGTATATGATAGCAATCACTACACCATTCAATCCATGCTAAAAAGAATAAATATTGATTGTATTGACCTAGGGATTATTCCTGATAACAAAAAATTAATAGAAAAAACACTTAAAAAAGCAACAAAATTATCTGATGCAATTATTACAACTGGGGGTGTTTCAGTTGGCAAAGCTGATTACATGAAAGATATTTTAAAAAAAATAGGCAGGGTATTATTTTGGAAGCTTTCGATAAAACCAGGCAGGCCTATGGCATACGGAGTATTTCAAACGACCCCCTATTTTGGATTACCGGGTAATCCAGTTGCTGCAATGATTACATTTTATCAGTTAGTGCAACCCGCACTTAAACACCTTATGGGCCATGTTGATTACAAACTCCCCCCATTGATNAAAGCNAAATGCCGCAAACCTGTATCAAAAAAACCTGGACGGATGGAATTCCAAAGAGGCCTATTAACTATCAAAAATGAGGGATTATTTGTCGAGCCTACTCCGCATCAAGGCTCTGCTGTTCTTAGCTCAATGAGTAAGGCTAACTGCTTGATAGTTTTAGATATGGACCAAGGTTCAATTAAAGTTGATGAATATGTCAATATCCAACTTATGGAAGGCTTAGTGTAATAAAAACATCTCTAGGATATAATCTAGGTAATGTTTTATTCTTTTTTAAACTTCAAAAAATAAAAGGTCACTACAGATATGAGTAAAATAGAGTTAAATAAAACTGTGCCAAACTTTAGCTTACTGGGGACGAATGAGACGAAATTCTCTTTAAATAATTACGCTGGTAAGATGGTTGTTTTATATTTTTATCCAAGAGACTCTACGCCAGGATGCACCAATGAAGGAATTGATTTTACTACCCTGTTCCCAGATTTCCAAAGCAAGAATGTAGAAATCTTTGGTATATCAAGAGACAGTATTAATTCACATGAAAAGTTTAAAAAAAAATATAATTTTCCTTTTGAGTTGTTAAGTGATGCTGAAGAAATTGCATGTAATCTTTTCGATGTCATTAAAATGAAAAATATGTATGGTAAAAAGGTTAAAGGGATAGAAAGAAGCACTTTTCTGATTGACCAGAAAGGATTGCTTATTAGGGAGTGGCGAGGCTTAAAAGTGCCTGGTCATGCAGATGAAGTATTAAATTCAATTTCGTAAATATATTTAATTAATGGCTAAAAAAATTAACAAGAAAGTTTTTGTCCTAGATACAAATGTGCTCTTGCATGATCCTTCGAGTTTATTTAGATTTGAGGAGCATGATATTTATTTACCTATGGTTACAATTGAAGAGTTAGATAATAATAAAAAGGGTAGCTCTGAAGTAGCCAGAAATGCAAGGCAGACACATAGGTACTTAGAAGAGATTATCGGCCCTGCCTCAGATTTAAAAAATGGATGTGCTCTAAAATCAGAAATAAACCCTCATATTGATGGCAATCTATTCTTGCAGACTGAAGCTATCAGCTATGAGCTACCAATTTTAGCTGGGGTTAAAGCAGACAATCAAATATTAAGTGTTGTTGTTAATCTTAAAAATAAACTTAAAAAAACAGATGTAATTTTAGTCTCAAAAGATTTTAATATAAGAATTAAAGCTCGTGCTTTAGGAATCCCTGCTCAAGATTATTTTAACGATAAAGTAATGGCTGATGCAGAGTTGCTTTATACAGGAATATTTGAACTACCAGAAAATTTTTGGGAAAAACATAGTAAAGACATGGAGTCTTGGCAAGAGGAAGGCAAGATGTTTTACAAGATAACGGGGCCATTATGTAAGAGTTTTTTTATTAATGCNTTTATTTTTTATGATTTTGATAAGCCTTTTTACGCAATAGTAAAATCAATTAATGGGAATTCAGCTACCCTTCAAATCGTTCAAGATTACGCTTTACCGAAATTTAATGTTTGGGGTATCAAAGCAAGAAATAAAGAGCAAAATTTTGCCCTCAATCTTCTAATGGACCCAAATATTGATTTTATATCTCTTTTAGGTCAAGCGGGCACAGGGAAAACTTTATTGGCGTTAGCTGCAGGCCTTGTTCAAACCTTAGATAAAAAAATATATTCTGAAATTATTATGACAAGGGCTACAGTTTCTGTAGGGGATGATATTGGTTTTCTACCTGGGACTGAGGAAGAAAAAATGACCCCTTGGATGGGTGCTTTAGAAGACAACCTGGATGTTTTAAATGAATCTGATGATAGTTCAGGTGATTGGGGAAGAGCGGCTACACAAGATTTAATTAGATCGAGAATTAAAGTTAAGTCATTAAACTTTATGAGAGGAAGAACATTTCTAAATAAATTTTTAATTATTGATGAGGCTCAGAATTTAACACCTAAACAAATGAAAACATTGGTTACGCGTGCGGGACCAGGAACCAAAATAGTTTGCTGTGGCAATATAGCTCAAATAGATACTCCTTATCTAACCGAGGGAAGCTCAGGGTTAACTTATGTTGTTGATCGTTTTAAAGGCTGGGAACATAACGGACATGTTACGTTAATGAGAGGAGAAAGATCGAGGTTAGCAGATTATGCAGCAGATGCACTTTAATTCAAATTCAAAAAAAGGATTTTTTCCTTACCTTACCGCCCAATTTTTATCAGCTTTAGCAGATAATGCATTGTTATTTGCAGCAATAGCTTTACTGGCTGAAATGAATGCGCCCACTTGGCACCAACCCCTTTTACTTCAATTTTTTGTTTTAGCCTACATAGCGCTTGCTCCTTTTGTTGGAGCATTTGCTGATTCAAAACCAAAAGGTCAAGTTATGTTCTTATCTAATGGAATAAAACTTTTTGGTTGCCTGGCAATGTTTTTTGGTATGGAGCCTTTATATGCTTATGCTATTGTTGGNGTTGGTGCTGCTACCTATTCCCCTGCAAAATACGGTATTTTGACAGAGTTATTGCCTAAAGAATATTTGGTTGCTGCTAATGGATGGGTAGAAGGTTTGACCGTAGCAGCAATTATTTTAGGTGCTATAGTCGGGGGATTGTTAGCAAAGTTTGACGTGAAAATGGCGATTTTAATCATTGCCNNNTTGTATCTTTTAGCAGCAATTTTTAATCGCTACATACCCACCCTTCCTGTNGATCATAAAATAAAATCAAAAAACCCATGGGCTTTATTTAAAGACTTTTACTTTTCTTTTACAAAACTCGCAAAAGACCAATTGGGTCAGCTCTCACTTGCAATAACAACGCTTTTTTGGGGTGCTGGAGCCACACTAAGATTGGTAATTATTGCGTGGGCCGCTTATGCCCTAAACTATGAGATTGATAAATCAACCCAGCTTTCTGCTGTTGTTGCCTTCGGTGTGGCAATCGGTGCAATCATTGCTGCACGTTATGTATCAATGAAAAGTTCAGTAAAGGTACTCCCCCTTGGAGTGATTATGGGTGCATTCGTCTGTTCAATGGTATTTGTTTCAAGTTGGCAGTTTGCTGCATTATTACTTCTATTTATTGGTATTTTTAGTGGCATGCTTATTGTGCCTCTTAATGCGCTACTCCAACATAGAGGACATATTCTAATTGGCTCTGGTCACTCAATTGCTGCTCAGAATTTTAGTGAAAACCTTGGTATTTTAATTCTTAGTGGCGCTTATACACTTATGGTTAAATATGGCCTTCCTATAAATGGGATTGTTTTTATATTCGGTTTATTTGTACTAATGACTATGGTAATTGCAAGTATTCATTACTCTCAAGATAATAAATAATTTTTCTTAATGCAACTTAACCCTTGTTTCTGTTCTCTGGCTAAATAACTTTCCAAGAAACCTAAATAGAGTGCTAGCAAATCCATGAAGCGCTACCAAATGCATTTGGTAAAGAGAAAGATACATTAGTTTTGCTATTAATCCTTCAATAAACATGCTTCCACCCAAAATTGAACCCATTAAATTTCCAACTGTAGAATATTGCCCTAGATTAACTAGTGATCCGTAATCTTTATAAATATAATTAGGAAGTTTGTCTTTGCCGCCGACTATTTTCTTTATTGTTTTATACAATAATGAGGCTTGTTGGTGAGCAGCTTGAGCTCTAGGTGGAACATTCTCTATCGACCCTGGTGTAACTGGGCATGCAGCACAATCACCAAATGCAAAAATATTGTCATCCAATGTGGTTTGTAATGTTGATCTTACTTTTAACTGATTGATATTATTTGTTTCTAATCCAGAAAGATTGCTTAAGAAATCTGGTGCCTTTATTCCAGCCGCCCAAACAACTAGACTGGATAAAATTTTTCTATCCTTATTTGTTTTAACCCCATCAGCTGTTACTTCGACAACCCGCTCCCCTAAGAATAAATTTACTTTTAATTTTTTTAATTCGTTTGCAACAGCCTGACTTATTCTTGCAGGGAGCGCTGGTAAAAGCCTAGGGCTTGCCTCAATTAAGTTAATATTAATATCTCTATCTGGATCAATATTTTCTAATCCATAAGCTGCCATCTCCCGNGTAGCCTTATGAAGCTCAGCTGCAAGCTCTACTCCAGTAGCACCAGCTCCTACAATAACAACTTCTAATTGGCCTGGTAGAATTTTCGAAGATTGTGTTTGTGCCTTAACAATCGCATTATGTAAACGGCTATGAAAGCGTTCAGCTTGGTTTTGGTTATCAAGTGCAATAGAAAATTCAGCAGCCCCGCTGACAGAAAAATCATTTACAGTACTTCCAATAGACATAACTAAAGTATCGTACTTAAAACTTCTCCTTGATATAATTTCGTTGCCCTCATCATCATGATATGGCTCTAGGGAAACTTCTTTTTTCTTACGGTCTAATTTATCCATTCTACCCAAACGAAACTTAAAGCCATGCCAAAATCCTTGAGCCAAGTAATCAAGCTCATCCTTATCTGGGTTGATGCTCCCTGCTGCAATTTCGTGTAAAAGTGGCTTCCATATATGTGTTTTCTTTGCATCAATAAGTGTAATTTCTGCTTTTTTCTTTTTACCAAGCGTATTACCTAATTTAGTTGCCAGCTCCAAGCCTCCAGCGCCTCCACCGACAATTAAAATTTTATGTAATTGATTGCTTTCCATATTTTTACTCTTTTAAATTATGATTTTATTAATATTGATTTAATTTCAGACAAAAAAAACGACTAAGTTATTATAACTTAGTCGATTGTTTTTTTTATTTCAGAGTTGTAACCGTTACTTAACGTTTTCGTTGCCCGTTAAACCTTGACTACCATTTGTTCTAACCCATGCAATTGTTTTTAATAACTCATCAACCGTCATACCATCATCAGGGGCCATAACACCAAATCCTTTACCACCCATCCCACCATTTGTTCCAAACCATACTGTTTCAAACATACCAAGGTTGGTAGCATTTTTTGGGTATTTAAATGTAGGTCCTACAAGACCAGGTCCCACTTGTCCTTTTGCTGTTGGCCCATGACATTGAGTACATGACCAATAGCCAAATCTTTTCTTACCTCTTTTTTCAGCTTTAGCATCTCCAACATAAATATTTTTTCCTGTCTTAAGAAACTCTATCTCAGCCGGAGTCTTTACATTGTCTTTTTTCTTAGTATCACCAAAAGCTTTTGGGTTTGTTATTTCAAAAGTTGTACCATCTGTTGTTTTTTTAAGTACAACATCCGCTTGTGCAATACCTGCAAAACCTATTGCTGCTCCAACTAATGCAGAAGCGACTATTCTTTTAATTGACATAAACTACTCCTATCTATTATTTATAATTGAACTCCCATAACAAAATTCTATCAGCTCTTAGCTAATATGTATCGCCTTTAATGAAAAAAAAGGTTTAATTTTTATGCCTTTTATAGCCATCCAATCTATCAGCAAATATTGGTTTAGTATGAGGAATTCCATACTCATCCATAATGGCATATATTTTATCTAAGTTTCTCATGATCGCGTCTTCAACCATTTGTCTTCGATCATCCTCCCCCCTCCTAACACCAGCCGATATATTCCAATAAGTTTTACCTTGAAGCCTTCTATTCCCTTCCGAATACTCTGGGATTGGAACTACCACTAAATCTGCATCTAATTGCTTGGCATAATATCCACCTAAAGGTCCCCACATAATTGCAACATCAATTTTACCGCTGGCAACATCTTCAACAGGCTCTCCGGGTGATTTAGTTAAATCACGTTGTATTCGGTATGGCCTTGCATTCGCCATTAATCCATTGCTACTCAAGGCTTGTGTTACAGGACTTTTATCAGCCAATCCGATCACACCTTTTTTTAAATCCGGTGAATCCCAAGTTTTTATATCGTAACCACTATCTTTTCTATATATCCAAACGTGACCAGCTCGGTAGTAAGGCTTTGTTGTGTTTAGAGCATCATATGTCGTATTTGTCCCAATTACGACATCACAACGCTTTGCATTTAAAGTATTCCGTAAAAAGCCAAATCGGTCATGCCAAAATTGGTAGCTTAGCTCCTTACCTAGGTCTTTAGCAAGAACCTCAGCTATTTTGTTTTCAAACCCTTCACTCTTATCATTTGAGTAAGGAAGGTTGTTCTGGTCAGCACAAACTTTGAATTCACTCTCTTTAGGAACCCTCGTAGGCTGTCCTGGCTTACCCATTTCTGCATTTACTGGAACTGTATCAGCTGCATTTACTGAGAAGCTTATTAATAGCACTAATAGACTTCTTGAAAGATTTTTAAACATTTTTGTTAATCCCTTTAATTATTTTTTTGCAATTATACCTTCAAAAAATACTTTATTCTCTAATGATAATCTCTAATTTCTGTTCATCCTCAACTTATTTCGATTTAAAAAAAAACACCCTACCGAAGTAGGGTGTTTTTAAGACTAACTAACTAGTACTAAGTTCTATAAAAAATTATAGAGCAAATACTGTTAATGCACCGCCGCCAGGAGCCGCGTTGTATTTTGTTAGTTCTTTATAACCACCAGCAGCACCAAGTGCGTCTGTGTCATTTGTTAGACCAAGGTTCATAGCCACACCAGCCCAACCACCGATGCCTGATAGGACACCAACGTGTTGTTTACCTTTGTGTGAGTATGTGAATGCATTACCAATCACACCAGAACCAACTTGGAATTTCCAAAGTTCTTTACCGCTTTTCGCGTCAAGAGCTTTGAACCAACGATCTAAAGTACCGTAGAAAACTAAGTCTGAAGCAGTTGTTAAAGCACCGCCCCAAGCTGAGAATTTCTCTTTGTTGTACCATACTTTTTTGTTAGTCATTGGGTCATAAGCAGCAAAACCGCCCATTACGCCATCAGGACCAGCAAACATAGTAAGTGTCGCACCAACCCAAGGCTGACCAGCTACATACTTAGACTCAACAGGCTCGTATGTCATACACACGTGATTCATTGGTGAGTAGATTAAGCCAGTTTTAGGTGAGTATGCAGCAGGCTGTTGGTCTTTAGTACCAAGAGCTGCTGGACATGTACCTTTTGTGTTGTAATCTTGGTGAGTAGAGTGCGCAGCCAATTTATTTGGCACACCAGATTTCATATCCACATCAGTAGCCCAGTTAACGAATGGATGCACTTTTTCTGCAGCAACTAAAGTACCGTTACTTGCAACCCAAGTGTATGCAAAACCGTTTCTGTCATGATGCCATGCATATGTTTTTCCACCTTTGTCAAATAGGATAACTTCGTTAATACCGTCATAATCCCATTCATCATGTGGAGTCATTTGCATGCCCCAACGTGCCATACCTGTATCTAGGTCACGAGCAAAAACAGTCATAGACCATTTGTTGTCACCTGGACGTACGTCTGGGTTCCAAACTGATGGGTTACCTGTACCGTAGTACACTAGGTTTGTTTTTGCATCATACGGCCACCAACCCCAAGTAGAACCACCACCATGCTGCCAACCATCTTTAACTGCTTGTGGTTTCAACCATGTTTTAATACCTAGGTCTGTTTCACCACCTTTTAGTTGTGATGTAGGGATCTTTTTGAAAGAACCACCTTCAGTGTTACCACCGTTTACATCTTCGTAAACTGATAGAGCTGAGTAAAGTGGGTTTTCTTTGTTGAAGTCCGCACCGATTAATACTTCTGAATCAGGTCCAGTAGACATAGCTTTCCATGCTAGTGAACCGTCTTCGATGTTGTATGCTGCAATAAAGCAACGAACACCAAATTCAGCACCAGAACAACCAGTCAATACTTTATCTTTGATCACGTGAGGAGCGTTAGTATTAGTAGCGCCAACTTTAGGATCAGTATTTAAAGTAGACCAAACTTTAGCACCTGTTTTTGCGTTTAGCAACTAGGTTACCATCGTTTTGTTGTAGGAAGATTTTACCGTTACCGAAACCAAGACCACGGTTAACGTTATCGCAACATAGAACTGCTTGAACGCTAGGATCTTGTTTAGGGAAGTAAGACCATACAACTTTTTGGTTGTTGTTTAAGTCTAAAGCATATACGTTATTTGGAAATGCTGTATGTACATATAGCATGTTACCAATAACTAGAGGAGAACCTTCATGACCACGGTTTACACCAGTAGAAAGTGTCCAAGCTGCTTTAAGGTTTTTTACATTACCTTTGTTGATTTGTGTCAGCTTTGAGTAAGCCTGGTTGTCATGTTGACCACGAGGATGAGCCCAGTTAGCTGAGTTTGACATAGCTTTTTCTTGGTCAGCAGCAGCTGAAGCAACAATAGGCATAGCCATTGCAGCAGCAGTTACAAAGCCAAGAGCTAATTTGATTTTATTTAATTTCATTATAAATCTCCATAGTTTTAACTAAGGGTTTAAAAAAGAAGCAAGTACTTCCCCTACCTTATTTCGTAGTTTAAAAACTCTTTAATAAAATAAGAAATTTACTTACTTTTAGCACCGATGTTTCTTAGTACTTGAAAAAGATTTTATACCCCTAAATTTCTATTTGCAACAATTTTGTT